>JACCDO011401311.1_pt1 | contig 29630 bp, 20 predicted proteins | sample 7446101 | NCBI WGS metagenome assembly JACCDO01 (sample SAMN15323440, study PRJNA562643) | freshwater metagenome | isolation source: river surface water | place: USA:Blue River Watershed | collected 2017-08-16
AAATAAACCTTGTTGATGATTTTAATTTAATTTAATAATTATGGAATTTGTTAAATTCGATTTTTTTTATATTTCGTTATGAGATAAAAAATTTCAAAAAATGTTTTCAAAAATAATAAATTAAAAAATAAAAAATAATAAATGAAAAAATTACAATTCTAGATACATTAGAGTCATCTTTTCTTTTATATAAGGGGGACTTGCCAAGTCCCCACCCCCTATGTGTATTTATATTTATAATAATTCCATTATCATAATGTCAGGTCTATTATCAATTACTTCAAATCCAAATTTACTATAGAATGATTCTAATTTATGTTTACACCATAAATATAAAGGTCTAATTTTTACATGTTCTAGATACCATGTAATCATTTTATTTGCAATACCTTTATGACGATATTCAGGTAAAACATAAACATAAGATAACCATGGGGTTAATGTAGTATGTTCTCCTAAATCATTTGGTGTTACTGCATTGAACATACCATTTTTTTTGTATTGTTTGATTATTATGACTATTATTTGTATATATAAATCCAATATAATAAATAATATCTGGACATAAATGATATTCTGAAAAATCATTGATATTAAATTCTTTTTTTAATGATTCAGACCATTCATCCCAATATCTTTGACGTAATTCAGATATAAATTCAGGATGAGAATCTAATCTTTCGAAAAGAATATTATCTAGTCTATCTAACTTTTTTTATATATTTTATAGAAAAAAAAGTAGAGTAAGAAACGCTTATGCCTTGATTTTTTTCCAACACCATTTCGGAACTGTTACTATCAGACAAAGAGTGTCAATGATGGTAGTAAATGGTAAACAACAGAAAAGCATTTCTTTGCAATCTGTCCCTGAGTGTTTTTCCCATGTATTGCAACCTTCACAGCCTTCTTTGCAAGCAAAAGCTGACAGCACACATGGTGATTCAAATGGAGATGGGAATCCATCGTTTATTTTATTTTCAGCTGCATTTGCCATCTTTGAAGTATCTATTTGATGTTAAAAGCTTGGAATAGTATTATTATATTTAAAAATTATTTTTTTCAATTTTTTATATTACCAAATACTAATAATGAGAAATTATTCTGAATATTGTTTGGAATAATTAGATAAATTAATAAAAATCCCTGGAGTTCGGATTTCTATTAATTTTTCATACAAAGGACCAGATGAAATACGGTCGGCTTCTTCTATCATTTTAATTTCTTGAATTGTTAACGAATCTAGAATCGGAAATACATCATTGACAAAATCATAAAAGACAATATCAATATCTCCTTTTTTTATTTTATTTTCAACAATGAAACATAAATCAGTAAGTTTCTTAATTTTTTCATTTCTGATACAATTATTATCAAATAGCATTGCATACGCAATATTACCCCATAAGTAATACATATTTTTATTATTCGGAATGAATTCCTTAATGACTTTATATTGTTGATATTCTGATGTTGTAAATATAGGTTCATTTGTTTTAGCATCAACAGATAAAAATCGTTGTATTTTAACAGTATTATATTTAATATATAATTCACTGAATTTAGGAATAGACATAATTGGTTTTGAATTAGATTTTTTAAATATTATTATAATATCAAATTTTATACTTTTTTAAATTTTGAAAAAATTGATATTAAAAAATATTATAACAAAATTATAATTATTAAATAATAAATCATTCTATATATTAGAAATCATTAAAGATGCCTAAAGAAGTTAAAAAATCATTAAAGAAATCGCTAGAAAAATCATTGGAGAAATTTAATCTAGAAGAAATAAAGGAAAATCCTTCTAAATTCATTATTGAAACAACAATTCCCAATGGAATTGCTTTTTTAAAATTAGCTAATCACTTTTATTACAAAACTGATATACCAATTATAAGTGACTCTCTTTACGATAAAATAGAAGAAGGGTTAAAAAAAAGAGCGCCAAAAAATAAATATTGGTCTGAAATTCGTGAAGGTGATATTGAAGAAAAAGGGAATGAAAAAGAAAAGGTTAAACTTCCCTATTGGATGGGTAGCATGGATAAAATTAAACCAGGAAAAGAACAAGTTGAAAAATGGTCTATTAAATATCCTGGTTTTTATGTTATTTCTGAAAAACTTGATGGTATGTCATGTTTATTAGTTTTTGCTAAAGATAATGGTGTTAAACTATATAGTCGCGGTGATGGTTCAGTAGGACAAGATGTGTCGTCTCTTTTAAAACATATTAATATAAAAACACCAACATCCACTATAATGGGAATTGATAGTAATAAAGAATTGGCAATTCGTGGTGAATTAATTATTTCAAAAGCTAAATTTGATGCAAAATACAAAGAAACAAAGACTGACCCTCGTTCTATGGTTGCTGGATTAATGAATTCCAAATATGCTGACACTGAAGAATTAAAAGATTTGGAGATTGTCATGTATGAAATTATTGAACCTGCTGGTCTTAAACCAAGTCAACAATTTGAAATGATTTCTGAAATGGGTTTTAACACACCTAGAAATGAAGTTCTTAAAAAGAAGTCACTTGATGAAGAAACCATGATGACTACTTTAAGTAAATGGAAACAAGAAAGTAAATATGAAATTGATGGTTTGATTGTAACTCAAGATAAACCACAAGAACGTAATACATCAGGAAATCCCGATTACAGTCGGGCTTTTAAAATGGATTTAGATGAACAACGTGGTGTCGGTGAAGTTGAAGAGATTCTCTGGGAAATTTCACGTCATGGTAAAATTATTCCTAGAATTAAAATGAAACCACTCAAAATAGGTTTAATTACAATCCAAAAAGCAACTGCTTTTAATGCCAAATATATTAAAGAAAATAAGCTAGGACCAGGTGCTGTTGTAAATATCATTCGCAGCGGAGATGTAATTCCTTATATCGAATCGGTAGTTAAGGAGGCCCCCTTAGGAGCCGAAATGCCTAAGGATATTAAATATAAATGGCACCCTGGTGGTTATGATATTTACATTGACGAAGAAAATGCATCGGAAAGTAAGACAGATAGCATTGAAATTAAGAAAATCTTGTATTTTATGACTAGTCTAGAAGCTGAAGGTATTAGCAGCTCCACTGTTAAAAGATATTTCGAAGCCGGTTTTACAACTATACATGATATTTTGAATATTACTGAAGAAGAACTTCTTGAACTTCCTAATACCAAAGAACGTTTAGCAGCTAAACAACTTGCTGTTTTACATAAAGTTAGAGACACAGAACATCCTTTGGAAAAATTAATGTCTGCTAGTGGTGTTTTTGGTCTTGGATTAGGTGAAAAGAAAGCTAAACTATTGATTGATGTTTATCCAGATATAATGAGCAAAAACATAACAAAATCAGAAATTATTAAAGTTGATGGATTTGAAGAAAAAACCGCCGAAGTCGTATTAAAAGGATTACCTAAATTTAAAAAATGGCTTACTGAGACTGGGGTAACTTATCAAAAACCTGGAGAAACAGAAAACAAAAATAAAACTACATTAGAAGGCAAATTAACTGGTCAAATTATTGTAATGACTGGGTTTAGAGATAAAGACTTGAAAAGTGAAATCGAAAATAAAGGTGGTGAAGTCTCAGATACTTTAACTAGTAAAACTACAATTCTTTTAGCGAAAGATATAAATGAAGAAAGTAGTAAATTAGATAAAGCTAGAAAACTTAAAATTACAATCATGAATATTGATGAATTCAAAAAAAAATATTTATAAAAAAATATTTATAAAAAAATATTTATAAATTATTTACTAAAAAATACATAAATTAGAATTTTTATCTTTTTTATCAAAAAGATTATATGATTTTGTTTCATTATAATAATTATAATACATAATATATTTATTACATTATAAATGTCAATAGAGCCTATAAAAAAAATAAACTATTATAACATCCATCAAATCAATTTTTTTTTACGTGTAAATATAGGATTGTTTGATAAAGACGATTTAAATTTTTATTATGAACCTAAAGATATTAAGAGACATTGGGACAGTTTGGAAGAGACTATTGAAATAGATAAAGATTATAATAAAGAAAATATAATTATTCAGTTATTAAAACCATATGAAAATCGTGAATATAAAATTTTATTTTCATGTAATAATTATTCTGAAAAGTTCAAAATTATAAGATACTTACTTTTTTTAGATAAGATACAACCATTAAATAGATATTTTTTAAATAATTATGATTTTGAATATGATTTTAATGATGAAAATGATGATTTCAATGAATACAATATTCAATATAATTTATCATGTATTTACGGAACAAATTTTTGGTTTTTCGATTCAACTAATGTATTTCAAAAAATATGCCAAGAAATATTAGATAAAATGCCTGATTGTAGACATTACTATGATGAACAAACACGACAATATCCAGTTTATTTTATAGACAAATATTGTTATAAATGCATAGAAGAAAAAGGAAAAATTCTAAATTTAAATGAATATTTATCTTTTTTATTTCCATTATTATGGGATTGTTTTAAATGTCCTCCTGAAATTGTTAAAATGATAATTGATTTTATATCACCTTCTGATATGGTATCAAACGACATAAAAGATTTAATTTACGATTCACGTATATCTAGAATTAAATATAATTATTAAATCATTTTTTATTTGTTTTATTTTTCTTTGTTTTATTTTTATTTGTTTTATTATTTTTTAATTTGATATTTTTTTTCATTGTCTGAAATGATTTAATTAATTTTTTATTTTTTTTAGTCTTTTTAGGATTGGTGCTTTTATTTTTATTATATTTTTTAACTTTACTTTTTGTAATTACTTTACGATTACCACCATACACTGGTGGTGCTGCTGCTGCAAATGGTTGGAATGCCATCGCAGAAGATTCCATGATATCCACTTCTTTTTGTCTTTCTTGTAAAAGAATATAATCATATAATCTTTGTGTTACAAAATTATTTACATATCTATGTTTAAAGTCTTCTAATTCTTTCAATTTATCTTCGGTATAGGTAGAATAGTCATCAAAATTAAGATATTTATATAAAATTTTTTTCTCTTTTTCGAATTGTGTCCCTATATGACTTATACGTGAAATAACTTTATCTCCAAAAATTTCTTTAAAAGGAGGAAAATAAATAGGGTTTTGTAATAAATATAATCCGAACCATATGAATAATTGACTAATTTCTTCAAGGTCAAAAATATCATCAATCATTTGAGATGATTTAATAAATAACATTAACAACATCTTAGCAAACATATTAATTATCTCGTTTTTATTATTATATGTTTCGCCTAAACCATTTTGAACCATTATTCTAACCATTTTATTAACTAAACATGAATTACTAATAATTGAATGTGAATAAGAAGCAAAACTGTCAAATCTTTCTAAAACTCCTAATATATTTAAATATCCTTTAGAGTCTAATCTTTTATTTTCAATACTTGTGTCTGTTAATATAATAAATAAATTTGATTTATTTAACGATTTAAATAAATCAGGAATGATTCCTAATATATCATCTAATAATCCAGGTATTTCAATATCATTATTATTACCTAAATATATTTTATAATTATTCTGATTAATGTCATATACTAATGATATAATAAATGACTTTTGTTGTTCATCAAAAATTAATTTAGTTTTCAAGTAAGATAATACAGTTTCAATATCGATAATTAAAATAAAATCTATTAATCCATATTGTTCTTCGGATTTTAATTCTTCATAAAATAATTTTAATAAATTAAAAAAATTTTCTCTTGACTTTTCATTAATTTTAATTTGACTTTCTAATGGTAATTTATAATCATATGATAAAGGAATGTGGAAAAAAACCTCTGAATTTGAATTTGTAGAACTAATTTTAAAGTCATTGTTATTAAAATATTTTACAGAGTTAAAAAACCCTTTTTTTGTATATTTATTATCAATTTTAACTTTAATATTAATATTATTATTTTTTATTAATTCAATCATTTGTCTAAGTTTTTCTCCAATATTAAATAATCTTGTTAACAAACTATTATTCTGAGATAATGATGAAGTTATATCTGATAATAATTTATTATAATTTCTAGGTTCAATAATCTCTTCACTATTTGGCAATTTATCAATTATACCATTAATTTTTTCACTAACAGATAATCTAAAAAAAATATCTAAATCTTGAAAAAATGTATTTTGATTGGGTAAAAAATCAAAAAAAAATAACATATTTCTTGAAAATCCTGCTAAAATATTTTCAAAAGAAGTTTGTAAAACACTATAACCAATGAAATGATTAAATCTAGTCTCAGTAAATTTGATAAACATTGGTGTGATAAAAATAAATTTTTTTGATTGTTTATTATAAATATATTTTTTGTCACCAAAACCAAATGTGCTTATATGATTAAAACAAAATCCTCTTATTATAAATTTATAATAAATGACAACAACTGAAATATAAACTTGTTGTAAAAGTCTCATCATGTTTAAAACCAAATAAAGGAAATTTTCACGTTCAGATGATGATTTAGATTTTAAATAGTCATTCACAAATTCTCCATCAAGTTTATATGAAAATAAAATATTTGCTAGAAGCTCCAAATCAGTATCTTTATTAATGTCAATAGAATATTGTTTTTGATTTTCATCAAAAAAATTATCGATTAAAAAATTAATTATTTTACCTGATTCTTTCAAAAAATTTTTCATCCCATCTGTTAATACCCCTTTACTATCTATGTTTTTACTATCTATGTATTGTTTAATATCTTCTGAAATAGAGTTAAAAAGTTCGCATATATTTTGAATATTTTTTGAATTTCTAGAAGAATTTATAGAATCAATAAATGGTAATTGTATATTACATTCTTTTGTAGATTCATTATCATTATAAATTATACAAGCTCTTAATAAATCTTTCATAAAATCACATAAAAAATAAGCCCATAATCTATTTTCATTTCTTACTATAATGTTAGTAACGCTTTCATCATCAATTTGATATGTAATTGCAGGTTTTCTTCCTGTAATTTTTGGTTTTTTTAGTTCTCCTAATAATTCATCTATTTTTGTGGCAATACCTTTAATTTCTGCTATTTTACAATTGTCACCAATTTTTTTTTTTTTATATTTATGTTCTATATCAGATAGTAATATATCTAGGTTAGCATAAGCTTTAGCAAATTCTATTCCATTTACAATAGCTGGAGGATCAGATTTATCATTAAGAATTCCATCTATTTTTTTTTCATTCTCTTTATAATATCTTAATATAATATCAGTTGCAACTTTATTTTTACATTGAGAACCATTAATAAAACATTGTTGATACATAAGAGGTTTATCGATTGGTAAATTAGGTATCGGTTCCATAAGTCTTCTTGGATTAGTCATTAATAGAAAATCAGTACTCATTTTTATATTTATAATTAATTTATAATATTTATAAGAAAAAATATGTTAAAATATAAATTTTAAATTAGCATGTTTTTGAATTATAGCTTATTTTTATTTATTTTTATTAGCGGTTTTAATTTTCTAGATTTCTTATTTTTTACCATATTATTTAACTTTCTGGATTGATTTTTATTAATTTTTTTAATGGTTTTCTTATTTGTTTTTGTATATTTATTATGTTGAATTGATTTAATAGTCTTTCTAGCACCACCTCTTCTAAGTTGCTGTTTTGTAGCAAATCTTCTAGCAGCTGTTCTACGATTATAAATAAAGTCATCTAATCTTTTTGTTATGAACTTATTAAAATACCTTTCCTTAAAAATTGTAAATTCATGATTTTGAGAAGTATTATTTTTAAATGAATATAAATATAATAAATCTTGCACTGAATTTAATAAAACATAGTTAATAAAATTTCTTCCTTCCCTTTCATCAATATTAATTATTTGTTCCCATTCTGAAAGTGGTAAATAACCAGGATTTTGTAGTAACGCAAATCCAAAAAATGCAAATGATTGAAAAATTATTTCACTACAGTTACTTCTTACATCATTAAATATATTAACTTCTTTTAAAAAGACCATAAATAACATTTTCGCAAAAAAATTAATTCTTTCATTATGTAAATTATCGTCAAGATTATTTTGAACAATTATTTTAACTGGTTTATTTATTAATAATGATTGTTCAATAATATCTTTTACATATTTAGCTTCGGTATCAAAATTTCTAAATAATTCCGAAATATTTCCTTTATCATTGTCTAATTTTTGTCCCGGAATACTTCGGGGTTTTTTGTTGTCTGATTTTAATGGGTTCATAGGACTATATGTGACCTGACTATTTATTAATACAATAAATAAATTTCTTCCGGCTAATTGTGATAGAAAATCAGGTATAATATCTTGTATTTGAAGAAATAAGCCTGGAATGGCGCTTCTTTTATTATTTCCTAAATACATTGAACAGATGCTATCTTCCGATTTGTAATTACAAATAAAAGAAATAACAACTGATGTTGCATTCACAAATGCTGTATCACCAATAGTAAAGAATTTACTTAAAAAATCACCAACACTTGATTTTTCAATAACTAAAACTAAATTTGAAGAGAACGTTTTATCTTCTGAAATTAACCTTAACATTTGTATTATTGCATTATAAAAATTGTATTCATCATTTTTAAATTTATATGTTAATGAATCATGAAAAATGTTTTCAGCTTTTTTAAATTCTGGGACAGAAGTATCAAAAGTTTGATTTGTGTCAATTGCTGCTTTAATTAGTGAATTCATTGTCTCTGTCATTGTATATTTTTTTGAAAAATTATCTAATTGATTGAATACTGAAATGATAAAATCATTCGTAAATACTTCTTTTATTATCTCTAGAGCAGTGCCCTCTTCTAAAGATTTATCATTATTAGTTTGAATATTTTTAGAATTATTAGAATTATTAGAATTATTCGAATTATTAGAATTTAATGACAATTCATCAGGATTTGTTATTTGTTTTTTTCTTAAAAAACTTTTAGCCTTTTCTAATGATGATGTTTCAAAAAACTTTTGTAAACCATCAAAAAAAATAGCATTATTTTCTAAAAAATCAAAAGATACATATTCTTTTAATGAAGAACCGTGTGACATGTTATCAAAACTTATTTCTGATACAATATAACCAATTGTGAATGGTCCTATTTTATCTAAATCAGTAAATCTAATTTTTATAGCTGCAATAAAAACTAATTTTGGTTGAATCTTATCTTCTAGTTGACCATTATTTGATATATAAATGTGTAATTTATTAGATAAATTAGGTAATACAGAAATATTTGATAAAGTAGTTACTACTTTATTTTCTACTTTATTTTCTGTTCTTTCAGATATTGATACTTTTTTTAATTCAAAAGGGATTTCCACGCTATTTACTCCATGAAATAACATTTTGTTTAAAAGAAAATTGTAAGTAGACAATAAATATTGTTGTATCATCCGCATCAACTTAAATATATTTAAAATTAAATTACCTCGGTGATTAACATAATCATCAGTTTCTTGTCCATCAGTTTCTTGTCCATCAGTTCGTGTAGGTGATTGATATTTTAAAAAGTCATCACCATTAATTTTAACTATTTTAGCAGGAAGTGTATCTGAAATTAAAAATTCTGCCAAAAATTTTAAATCATTGTCATTTTCTGGGTTAATCTTTAAATTTTGTCCTTGATACATTGTTAGACTTTCATCAAAAAAATTATCAATCAAAAAATTTATAATTTGAGAGGTAACTTTTAAGAATTCTTTTATTTTGACCTTTTCTAATTCTGTTATTATCTCATTTTCAAATAAGTCTTCAATTCTTAAACGACCTGATGGAGATGAAGATATAATTTTTTTTAAAATAAGCTCAATATCCGGTAAGGTTTTTTCATCAGGGGCAGAGGTGTTTTGATTAATTTTAAATGGATATTCTAGCTCACATTTACCTGGTTTATCATCATTACTGTTTAAAAATATCAAATTACTACGATGAATATCTTTATTAAAATTATTTATAAAAAAAGCCCATGGTTCATTGTTTGCATTTTTTAAAATCTCATCGCGAATAAGATAAAAACCATTTTGTTTTTTTGATAATGTTATTTTTGGTTCTCCTTCATTAGATAATGGTTTTTTTAAAGCATCTAATTCTTTTAAATTTTCTAATATAGATTTTAAATCAAAATTTGATATTTTTCCTGCTTTATTTGCATTTCTTGCTTTTATTGAGTCTATTATTTGTGAAATTTTTGACATAAATTTCGAATAATTATCTGCCTCATCAGTATCTTTTATCTTTAGTGAATTTTTTTGATTATATAAATCATTATTGATTGATTTAAAATATCGATAAATAAATTTTATACCAGGATCTAAATCTTTATTATTAAAACAACATATGCTTTCGGGTTCAATTTGTGTATCTTTTGATAAATTTGGTATATTATGTTCTTGTATTTTTTTACCTAAACTAGCCATACTTATATTATCTTATTTTCTTTTACATTTACTATTAGAATAAAAAATAATAAATAAAATATTAAACAAAATCAAAAAAATATCAAAATTATAAATTAATTTTTACCAAAAACTTCGTTAGATTGCTTATTAACTCTAATAAATGTAGTTCTTTTTGATAATTCTTTAAGTTTTGAAGCACCGACATAAGTGCATGTCGACCTTACTCCACCTAGAATATCATTTACAGTATTTTCAACTGGACCCCGATATTTAATCAGAACTCTTTTACCTTCTGAAGCTCTGTATTTTGCCACTTCTCCGCGATGTTTTAGCATAGCCGTGTCAGAACTCATGCCATAAAATTCTTTGTATTTTACGCCATTTTCTTCGATTACGTTACCGGCGGATTCTTCATGACCTGCCATCATGCCACCAAGCATGACAAAATCTGCTCCTGCCGCGAAAGCTTTGGCAATATCACCGGAATTTTTACATCCACCATCACTCACAACACAACCCTTTAAACCATGTGCCGCATCTGCGCATTCAATAATAGTTGATAATTGCGGACGACCTACACCAGTCTTAATACGTGTAGTGCACACGCTACCACCACCAATACCAGCCTTGCATATATCAACCCCTGCTAGGATTAATTCCTCTGTCATTTCAGCTGAAACAATATTTCCGGCAATAATAATTTTAGATGAATGTGAAGCGCGAATTATTTTAACTTTTTCAATGAAATTCTCAGTATAACCATTTGCAACATCAACACAAATAAATCTAATTCTACTATCCATGTTTATTATATTATTTAATAATTCAATATCATTATCAGTTATTCCGATTGATACAGTAAAATAATTAAAGTCTGAATCAGTTAGTGATACTAAAAATTCTTTCCATTGTTCTAGTGTATAGTGCTTGTGAATACATGTTATAATTTTATATTGGAAAAGTGCTTTTGCCATTTCAAAAGTTCCGGTTGTATCCATATTAGCAACCATAATAGGTATTCCAGACCATTTTTGACCACTATTTACAAATTCAAAAGTTCTTTCTAATTCTACCTGACTACGTGATTTTAATGTTGAACGTTTAGGCATAATTAAAACATCCTCGAAATCTAATTCAACTTCATTAATAATTCTCATTTTTTATGACTTATTTAACTATTTAAACTTAGATTTTCCTTAAACAAAATTTAACTAAACAAAATAAAACTTAAAAAATTAAACCTAATTAGAATTCTATAAAATTATTGAAAATCAAGTAAAGATAAAAAGGTATAAAAACAAATGAAATTAAAAATAATTATATATAATATTTAATTATTCTTATAATTATTAATATAATTAATATATTCCATGTCAAATAAAGATTTACTTGAAGTGAAAAAAATACAAAATGAAAATGCATTATCAGATTTAACACCTGATGATGTTGAAATGAAAAGTTATTTTTATTATACCGATGAAAATACTAAAATTGAGATAAGATATATTAAAGAAACTAGGATTGATTTAGAAGGTAATAAAACAGTTCAAATTAAAAAGCTTACAAATACTTTTTTTACTAAATCTTATCCGGCACATATTGCAGAAAAAATAAAAGAAAGATTAAAATGGGAAAAATTTGGTGCTAGTAGTGATGAAAAAATTACATATTTAGGCGAAGATGTTGAAATTGAAATTAATCCCGAAATAAAACCATTCCTTCGCAAAAGTAAAGGACCAAGAATGACATCTACAGGTCATATTATTAATCAAAAATATTACTTTAATGATAATGAAATTAAAGAAACTAACATTATAGAAACAAAACCAGACCTAATTTTACCTATAGAAAACTCAACAGAAATTAAAACAGAAATTAAAACAGAAATTAAAACACATGTGATTGAAAATGAAATAGAAAATGAATCAGCACATATCATTAAGAAAAAATTAATTGGTTGTAAACATTGTGGAAGTTCAGAACACTGGTCTATTAAATGTCCAACTCAAATGGCTAAAAAAGAAGAAGAAGAAAGAATACAACAGGAAAAAATAGAACAAGAAAAACAAAATAGATATTTAGAAGAAAGAAAATATAGAGATAATTTACAGGGATTAAAAGTAACTGAATTTGATTTTAATTTATCTGAAAATGAAATAAAAGATTATCTTAATCAATTTGGTAAAATTATTAACATATTTTTTATGAAAAATAAAAAAACAAGAGCATTCATGGGGATTGTATTTGTTACATATTCAACAAATGAAGAAAATGAAACAGCATTGGCGAATATACCTAGAAAATCTTTAGGATATACATTTCCAAAAGCAGAAAAAGCTACTCCTAGAAATCATGATTAACAATAACTTTACTTTTTTATATTTTTTTATATTTTTTTTTACTTTTTTATATTTTTTTTTTATTTTTTTATATTTTTTTTATTTTTTACTTATTATTAGTTTTCTTTCCAAATAATTTGTTTCTAGCTTCTTGTATCTCTTCTAAAGTAGGCACTGGTATTGTTTTTTTCATTATTTTTAATTGGTTTTTGAACTTATTTGCTTTAGAATCCGGATTAATTTTTTTTAATTTTGTTTTATTAAATTGATTAACCGAAGAAAATAATGTGCTTACAGGATTTATCAATGTTTTGTCATCATGAATAATACTAATATTATTGTTTGTGATAGTTTGATTATTAGATTCTGGTATTAAAATATTTTTTAAATCATTAGGTAAATCATATATATTAAAATCAGAAGTATAATCTAGAAATCTAATATCTAGATTCATTAATGTCATTTTATGTTGAACTGCCTGTTTTGGTATACCAATAGATAACATCTTAAAAAATTTACTAAGTATTTCATTGTCTTTCATAACCATTATTTCTTTTGGTTTATTGGAAATATTTGCAATATTATTATTTAGATTGCTATTTTTTTTATCATTTTCTATATTTTCTTCATCTAGAAATAGACATTCATCAATTATATTTTTAATTTTATCTAATTTAAATTGAACAAGGTTCCATATAACTCTCATTTTTTTGGTTTGTTTGTTAAAATAAATACCATTTAATTCAATTATAAAATGTGCATAAAAATTACCTTCAACATCTAGTATATTTATTGGTTTTAATGTTGAATCATAAACTTTAATTTCAGAAATATTAAAATTCATATTAAAATAATCTGAAAATCCATCCGTTTGTTTAATTGTTTTTTGAAAGTATTTAATGTTTTTATTGTTCATAATCTTTGTTTTTAAAAGTTCATGTTCTAGGTATTCATCAATACTATTTATAAAAATAAAAAAATCATTAACTTCTTTATCTATTTTAATATTATCAAATGCTAATCTAACATAGCCTCCGATTTTATTTTGTATTTTTGGTTTAAATGGCATATACATTTTGGGGGTTTTAAATAATAATGATGTAGTTATAGGTATCATTATAATTGCATTTCTAGTTTCAGGATGACCTATTTTAATTTTTGATTCAATTATATTTTTGTCAAATGAATGAAAATCTAAAACTTTGGGTCTAGACATTTTATTTTTATTTTCATTTAAAATCTTCTATATTATCTTCATGTAAGTTTTATATTTCTTTAGAGTGTATAGAATAAAGAATACAAAAAAGAATACAAAAAAGAATAAAAAGGTATGTATATTAATTATTTTTTTTTTTATTGAATATTATTGAATAAAAATATCTCAATAAAAAAATAAACTAAAAATATATATTAGTAAGAATGTCAACAATTCAATCTTTTATTACTAGATACATGGCACCAATTATTATTATAATAATAATAATAATTCTTGCCTTATTATTTTACACCAATTTAATTATACAACATGATAATAATGATGTGAACAATATGAATAATATGAATAATATGAATAATATGAATAATGTTGATTTGAATAAAAATGAATTAATTGAAATAGCTAGTAAAAAGACAGAAAAACATGTTTCTTTTGATGCCAATAAAAATCAAGAAATAGTTTATGCGGTTGGTAATGGTAATTTAGATAGTAATGACCTAAATGTTGAATATGAAAATCCAGAAAATAATGAATTGCAAAGAATTAGTAAATGTTCTTATCCTATGAATAGTCCACATCAAAGAAATATTAAAGATTGCACAGTTACTAATGATTGTATACAAAAATATCCTCAAGAATGGTTTAAAGACCAAAGAGTTGCGAAAAAAGATTTACCAGGCTATTCTGGAACAGCTTTAGCTGAATTTTCTTTTCCTGAAAATCAAAATGATATGATGATGAGAAATATGATACATGATGATAGTCAATATATTTTAAATAATGAAAATCAATCTCCAAATCAAAATACTAATCAACAATCAATGGAATCATTCAAAGGGTTTGGTTATGAACAGGCTAATGAAAGCCCATATTTTTATAATGTTCCTTTTAATGATGATGTTAATATGAGAGGTGCTAAAAACACTGATTTATGTAGAAACTGTGTAGTTGGTAACTGTAACAATGATACATGTGGTTCACAAATAAATCAATATGGTATTCTACCAGATTATAATATCAATTAAATATTGATTAAATATTGATTAAATATTGATTAAATATTGATTAAATAAAATAAGGTTTTTGATAAATTTTTTATAGCTATAAAAATAAAGATAAAAAGTAAATATATAAAGTAAAATTAAAATCTAAAATGGGTTTTTCCTGGACAGTATTATTAATATTAATTTTTATTCTATCATTATTATTTAGTTTTACAATTGAAGAAAATACACTTAAAATATGCTATTGGTTAGTTGTATTTTTATTTGGTTTAACAATTTTCAATATCATATTATCAGTTCAATATTATATCCAATTGAGAAATGATCCTGGTATTAAAGGTCCTAGAGGTCCTCCAGGTCGTAAAGGTCCTATGGGTTTACCTGGTGTATGTGCTATAGATAGTGATTGTGGTAAAGAGACATGTGGTAAAAAGATTAAAGAAGCAGTTCAAGAAGCTTTTCCTGAAATTGAAACAAGTTGTTTGGATAATGTCAACGAATGTATGAGCGATGACCAAAGATTTCTAGTTCAAGTAATAAAGAAAGAAATGAATAAATTAGAAGCTCAATGTAAATATGCCAATGAACCAGTTAGTGTTTTTATTAATAAAATAAGACCCCAAATTGCTGAATTAGGAGGAAATGGTAAAGCTAGTGCTGAATAAAACTAATATTTTGTATTAGATGGTATTTTTTTATTATTTTTTGATATTTATTTTGATTCTTTTTTTTTGTTTAAAAAATATTGGATATAATTAAGAATATAATTGATAAATAAGCAATTAAAAAACATAAAAAATATATTAAATAAATATAATGCTTATTGCGTATTTAATTTTGTTATTTATAGTGTTTGCATTGGTAATTTTCTATGGTGTAACTTTATCAAATAATATTTATCATCCAACATTATTACTTTTTTTCTGGGTTATTTATCTAGCAACAGTATTTACAGTAGGTAATGTATTTGCTACAGCCTTTTTCTTTAATGTTTTAAGAAATAAAAAAGGTCTTCCAGGAGATCCAGGTAGAGTTGGTGATAAAGGAGATAAAGGAGTTATTGGAGCATGTGATATTCAATGTGACAGTAAAGTATGCACAATAAAAATATTGAATGAGGTTAATGCATATTATTCTAAATTAATTGAAACCGAATTAGGTAATCGTATTATTGGTGGTAATAATTTACAAATTAAGAATTCTGTAATATCTGAAAAATTGAGAACAATTTGTGCTTCTGATGCTTATAAGGAAGTAACTAAAATAAAATCAGTTGATGTGGTGAATAAATACATTATTGATATTTATCAAAAATGGGTTAAATTATTGGTTAATTCGGATAAATCTGATGATAAACAACAAATTAGAGATTATTTAGAAACTGATGGAATGGATGAACAACCAGAATTAGCAGGTGAACCATTTAAAGAAATAGAAAAATATGATGTGTATCATTGGGGTGGGGATAGAATATTTCATCCAAGAGTTATACAAATTTGTTCTAATCCAAAAACATTTAAGGGAGTTACTGATGAACCAAAACCATTATTAAAGGGTATAAGAACTAACTTTTATTCTACTATTGTTAATTCTAATAAATATGGTGGAGGTAATTTATCAGTTTTTAGAGTAGAACCTTATTATTTTGATACTAATATGTATTATCCATTAGGTGATATTATTAGTAATGGTCGTTTTTTTCCTCAAAATAATAAATTTTTAGAAAGATATTTATTAAAAAAAGATGGTAAGATACATCTAGGAAATAATAATATATCAAATACACCAGAGACTCCTACTTTATTAATCAATGGTTCAGATAGATATATTAGAGCTCCTAATGATTGGAAATTAATATGGAAAAGTAATACTAGAAGAAATCCCGTTGTTACAATATGGCAACCAAATAATATTTATGATAGAAAACTAAACGTAACTTTTGTTGCATGTGGTGTTCTAGTTATGGTAAGAAATAAAAGAAATTGGTGGAAATCACCACGTGTTGTATATGGATTGAATACTCCAGAAAATCAACCTATCAGATTAGTATCATTAGAATTATTAGAACCAATAACAACACAGACACCTATACGACAAGTCTGGAATGATTATCGTTCTAAATCTAGAAATGCTACTTCTGCATGGGTTACAACTGATTCAGATTATGCACAAAATCAAAATCAAACTCTTGCTGTAATTGGATACAATTATCCTAGATTTATTACTTTTTATAAAATTAAAAGAAGTAGCTTTTTACCACCTAATATGGAACCTATACAATTTAAAAGTAATGCTACTGATAATGATGAATTAGGCACGGGATATCATGGTGTTCCACATATGCCCCCAGAATATAGTATTTTTAGTTTTATTAATATGCCAATCGAAACAAGACTTACTAATTTTGCCAATTCAACTAAATTATATATTAAACACAGTGGCATTAATAGTCTTAATTCATATATGGTTAGAAGACAATTCCCAAATGAAGGTAAATTAGATGAAGTTTTTTCTGTTATGAGAAAAGGTAAAGGAATTAGACAATTATCATCCGATAATAATAATAATCCAAATGCAATTTGGCAAATTGTTTGTGTTGACAAAAATTATAATCCAACAAATGATTGCACAGGGGAAAGATATTTTATTAAATCAAAAACTAGAAATCTTTACTTACGTGTCCAAATTGATAAAACAGCAACTGGACCTGAAAAATTTACTATTGATGCATTACCTAGTCGAGATAAAATTCAAATATTTAATGAATTAATTAAAGAATATTTATGGTTTATGCCTAAACCTGCAACAGGAACACCACTTATGCCAGCTAAGGATAGTAAAATATATAAACAAAAACAAAAAAAATAAATTAGGTTAAATCTATTTTTTATTTTTTCTTCATAATTTTTCATTTATAAATATCTTTATAAATAGTTAAGATAGATAATAGATACATACATAAAAGAAATAAAAGGTCAATTTATTTAAAATGAATATAACCACTGGTATTGTTATTTCTCTAGTATGTTTAGCATTTTTTATTTATATCGGTATGACATTAGTAAAAGACATTAATCATCCTGTTTTATATGGATTATTTTGGGTTATTTATGCAATTACAATATTAACAATAGGTAATACTATTCTAAATTACTTATTTTATAATAATATTGGTCAAAAAAAAGGTCCATTAGGTGATAAAGGTAATCCTGGTGTAGACGGTGATGAAGGTCCTGAAGGTGAATGTCCATCTGATTGTAAATTAGAAAGCATACTTGATGTTATTATGAAAAAATTAAATTCAGATTATAATAAAATTTTAGAAAAAGAGAGAGGTAAAAAAGAAGACCCTCCTAGAACAATAAATAATCAATATATTAAAAATACTTTAAGAAGAATTATTACATCAAAACAATTTAAACAAGTTGCACAATTAAAAAATGATAAAAAAATAGAAGATTATGTTTCAGAAATTTTTACTAGATGGATAGAAATTTTAGCCAAAGCTGATAAAAGTGAAGGAAAAAAACATTTACAAGATTATTTAGAAATATATGGTGAACAAATTGAATGGGAAACAATGATTAAACCTAAATATAATCCTTTTCATGAAATTGAAAAATATGATATATTTTATTGGGGATTAAGTAAAGAATTCAGACCTATAAAATTAGATTCTTGTTATGATAAAAAAGTAAAAGAAGTAACACCTCCACCGATAAAAGGATTAATTGCAAATATGTATAACAGAGTTTATGATGAATATAAAGTTCCTAAATTTAAACAAAGATTAAAAAATATATTAGCTCGAAAACGTTATCGTAATCATATGTCTATATGGAGAACTCAACCTATAACAATTGATAATGATAGATATTTTCCTCTTGGAGATGTTTCATTTCCAAAAATGAATGTTTCAGGTGGTGAAAGAACAGTTACAAAAATGGCTGAAAATGAAATCATTTTTAGAACTAAGGGAACCAGAAGTGAAGGTCCTATGTATAATAATGTTTTGTTAGCAGTTGATAATAAATATGTTAAACAACCACCAGCATCTGCATGGACATGGAAATGGAATGATATAGGGACAGGTTCACGTAGAGATGTAACATTTTGGAATGCAGAAGATTTTCAAGAAAATGGTATACAATATCGATGCATGGGTTCTTTAGGTATGCCTAATTATGGACCTAATCCAACATTACAATTAGGAAGAGATAATGTTCCTTTAGTATGTGTTGATGAAAGAGCATTGGAAGAAATTGGTAATAGTCATCGTAGAATATGGACAGATAAAAGAAGTGGTGCTAAAAATGGTGATGGTAGTCTTTTCAGCAATTTAGATGGTGTTTATAATTTAACTTATTTTGGAGACGGTGGACATTCTCCAATTTTGAACAGAAAAATGTATAAAATTAAAGATTCATATTTGAATCCAACACATGTTAATAGCGATATTCCTAAAACTACAATTGAAGAAAAAGATTTAGGATATGGAAAAGGATATCAAAAATATAAATATTCTAAACAAAGAAAAAATGGATTATTTGATTTATTAGATTTAGTAATAAATTCAGATTTAGAAAATCAATATGTTTCAACAAAAGTATATCTAGAACATAGCGGCTTGAACAATCCAAATTCATATTTTATTCGTAAATATAATGCTATTGAAAAACCAGATAGTTGTATCAAACATAATGATGATTTAACATTAGTTGAATCTGATAGTTTAGGTATACCTATCCAATTAATTAAGGAATGTAATTCAACTGATTCTTTACAATTATGGGAAATTGATTTTATAGGACAATCAAAAGATTTATGTTTCATTAAATCCGCAGAAACAGGCAAATATTTATATTCAAAAAAAAATAATGAATTCTTTACCAAAGGTAAACTACCATCTAGAAATCCTAATAATGAAGATGTTAAACCATTTGTTTGGAAACTTACAAATTCTCAATAAATTTTTATAAAAACTAAAAATATAAATAAAATAAAAGTAAAAAATAAAGAAACTAGTTTCCTAGTAAATTTTAATAAAATAAAAAAATGAAACAAACTACTCTATTATTAACAATATTCATAATTTTTATAATAATTTTATATCTAATTATTAACATGTTTATTAATGACCCAGAAATATCAGGTTATTTAAAAGAAAATTTTGAAGTTGATGATGACAATTATTACGGGTTAGTTGATTGTAATAATTATCCATATTTATGTAAATTAGAACATCCTATCGAGTATAGTGATTATATTTATAATAGAACATTACCTAAACAAAAATTAATCAAAATGGAAAAATATTATAAAAGATATTTAATGAGAAAACAAAGAGAACAGCGTGGTCATTAAATTTCCATTTTTTATTTGTCATTTTTTATTTTTCATTTTTTATTTTTCATTTTCCATGAAATTTATTATTGAGTTAATTTTATTCCATTGTTCCGGTTCTTTTACTTTAACTTCTTCAATAGGAATCCATTTTTTTAGAATTTTAGAATAACGACAACTGAAAATATGAGTTCCAGGTGATTGATTAAAAGTTATACGTAAATGATGACTATGACGCTGTGTAGGAACAGCCGCATATCCTAATTCTTTAATTTTTGTTCCATCATGACAATAAGTATGAAATAAGTCATCTGTGGGTGATTTAACTAATAAAATGTTAGCTAGTGCTCCTTGATTTTGACTTTCTTGTTGAATAGATAATGCATTTCGTTTTTCTAGTTTATCTTCTTTAACTTTAGATTGTTGATTAAAGAATGACTTCTTTTCATCATCTGAAAAATAATAAATATAACTATCATATTTAGCATTTAAGGTATGAAAACAAATAGCTTTTGAATTATATCCAATAGCTGGGATAAATTCTTTTACTAGATAATCTAGTTCATGGTAATAAAACAATCTTCTTATCTGTAAAGGACAAATATCAAAAACAGGGTCTGGTTGATAATGATTTGTTAAAATATCATAAATTTGGTCAAAACGATTATAAATTGGAAGAGTTTGATCAACAATTTTACCATCCAATAAAATTAAATCTGAAATCAAAAAAGACCATTCATTATCATATGTCTTAATTAATTCACCATTAATTAGTGTATCATTGAATAAATAATCCGCAAATCGATATTGGACATAAATAATCCTCGGATAATTATGACCTTCGACAATTTTTTGATCAATGTAAAAACAACAATTCTGTTCCTTGATTTTAGTAAGGAAGAAATAATATGGATTACCAGCTGATTTTAAACTAATCAAATGCTGATGTTTTTCTAGATTCTTTTTTAAAATATTTGGATTTAATTTAACAAAATCCTTATTGTTAATCTTAATTTTATATTTATGATCCAAATATTCAATGATTTTTTGCTTAAACTCATTAGAACGGATATTAGAAGCTTCCTTATTACAAAATGAAATATTTGAAATTAAAAGAGATTCGGTGTCTAAAGGCATAGTTAAATGTTATCGTATATATCTGATATTTAATATCTAAAAATATCTTATATGATTTTATTTAATCATTTATATTTATTTAATAATTCAATTTTCCTTTTATAATTATTTTTTTTACATTTATTTACATTTATTTACATTTATTTACATTTTTTTTACATTTATTTACATTTATTTATGTTTTTTATATCAACTAATATTTTTTGTTAAGAAAATAATAACGAAGTTTTTTCTTTTATTTATATAAATAAAACTTGCAATGAAATTAACAAATCAAGTAATTAATAGAAAAATTAGTAAAAAATTGCCAATTGAACGTAAAAATACTCAAGGCAATTTTAATAATATAAAATATAAACTTAAAAAAACTCGTAAATATAAATCAAAACTTAAAGAAGAAAAAATAGAACCCAAAAAAGAAAATCAAGAAACCATAAATGAAGAAAATGATAATAATCAACAAACGGGAGGTTTTATATCAGCTTTAGTTAATTGGTTTAAAAATAGTAGTAAACGTAAAATGCTTAAAAAAATAGTTAAAATTTTCAAAAAAATTATCGAATCAATTAAACTATTAAAAATGCCACAAAGGAAATTATCTTTATATAACAAAAAATTAAAATTTAATGTTGATAGTCATGCCGAAGATGTTAACATGCTAATGTATCGTTACCAAGAACTTATCATATATCAAAAAAGAGAATTCTATTATAAAGCTCTAAAATCTAAAGGAGGCAGTGGTGATGAAGACCCTGATTATATTGCTTCTCAAATTAAAGTTGATTCTATAGAAATTCTTAAAATTAAAAATTCAATGAAAATGCATGATAGTAAAAGACGAGCAAGACAACCTGAAATTGAAAAACTTAAAAAAAGCACCGATAAAGAAAAATTAAGACTTGAAAATAAAGAATTTAAAAAAATAGAAGCTGCTTTAGAAGCTTATGCCGAAAGTGGTGAACAACTTGAAGAAATTAGAATTCAAATGAAAAATTACGCATTAGAAGCTAGCATTAAAAGCAAAGAAAAAGAAGATAAAGAAGTTAAAGTAGAACGTTTAAAAGCAGAATCATTTTACAAATTCTTTAGAAACTTTAAAGTTGATGAAAAAAAAGTTGCAGAAGCATATGAGATTTATTCTTCTGTTGCAGAAAATATACGTGACATTGAAGTTAGTGTAGCTAACTATCACAGTTTAAATAAACAATATAAAAATCAAACAGAACAATATGAAAAAATTCAAACCCCATTACATGCTATTTTTAATGACATTCTCCCACAAGTTATTGGAAATACAGTAAGATTAGATTCTGTTGTTAAGGAATTTGATGGCATTATGGACGAATATAAACGTTTAGGGCCAGCAGTTACTAATACAATAATACCTAGAATTAAAATAAATAAAGATGCCATTATTCAAGCTGGAGAAATTATTACATCTATACAAGCTGAATTAAAAATTATTCTTAATTATTTATTTACTCTTAATCCATTAGGTAGTGAACTATCTAAGAGCATGGAATTAATTATTACTAATAATGCATTCACATTGTCATATTTACATACTGTGATGGAAGGTTCACAATCAATTAATTCAATATTAGAAAGAGGAAGTGCATATGGAGGTGGTAAAAAAGCTGTTACACAAAGGGGGGGTGTTAATGATAATATCCAGATTGATGAGAATGATTTTAAAGGTAATTTATCTCTTATTAAAGCTCTATTTCTATTAGAGCCTAATGATACAGTTAATTTTGTTAATAATTCTTTCACAAGTGCATCAACAGAGATTGATAGTAATGATGCACAAAATATACAAGAGCTTGTTAATTCATTATTTAGTGAACCTAACCCAAATGATGATGAAAATGAAACTGATGGTGAAGGTAGTGAAAGTGAAGGTAGTGAAAGTGATGGTGAAGGTAGTGAATATGTAATTTCATTTGATGATAATGCAAACTTGTTAATAAAAAATAATGAATCCATTATAATAATACCCCCTAAAAAATCATTTATGATTACTGATAATGAAAATAATAATTCAATTTATATGTTTATTAAAAAAGAAAGTAGGGAGGAGATAGATTATGTTTTATATATAGATTTTAAAATAAATGAAAATGAACTTGAAAGTGAAGCAATATTATACAAAAGTTGTAATTTAGCTATATTTAATGCTTTATTCGGATTTGTCATTGATATAAAAACTAATTTTAATTATAGTAAACCATCACATATTTATTTATTAAATGTAGAATATGATGCCAGTCATTATGATTATGAAACTCATATAAATACAAATGAATATGCTTTTGTTATACCAAAAGACAACCAATTAGTATTAATTACAAATAAGTCAGAGATAGATGTAATAGATAATTATGATGATTCAAATACATATATTTTAGATATTGATGTATATCATGAAATAAAAATACTTGATGAGAATGATGATAGTGTGATTACTAATTTTATTATAATACCAGAAAATATTACTTTTTATGACTTAAATAATGTAATATCAAATCATAAAATTAATATTAACAATTTTGGATCAACAACCGAAAATTTCAATAGAGAAAATGAAACAAAGATTATAAATTCATTAAATATAAAAGAAAACAACTTAATTAATTTAACTTTACAAAATGATATTAATTTTGATAATAATACAGATTATACAGATATAATAAAAAAGGAATATGCATTTAGAATTAAGGACAAAACAACAGACTCATTTAAATATTTTTATTGTCAGGATATGATGGGTAATAGTATTATAAATTCTTTTTATTATGATTTTATCAATAATGGTGTTCAATTATTTATTCATAAACAACAATTACAAAATATGAAAATAATTGAAAAGTGTTCATGTGTTATTTTTGTAAATATTGATAATAATTTTTATCTATGTGATATAAGATTCCCTAGCTCTTATTTAACCAAAAAAATAATAATAAGTGTAAATGATGTCATTTTATTAACTGATGAAAGTAAAAAAAAATTGTATTGTTTTTTAGAAATAGATGATAAAAATATAACTTATTTAAGTATAGAATTTAATGATGACACATTAACAACATCAAAAACAACAAAAATAACGATTAATTTAGATATATTAAATAAAGAAATTAATGATACTTTAGATATAAATCAAACAATTTATAAACAAAATATAGTAAGACTCTATGAAAAAATAAAAGAAGGGAATGAACCAATAGAATTATATGTTATATTGTATGATAACTCAAAATTTATAATAAAAGAATTAAATGAAAATGATTGTTTAAAATCAAAAAATAAATCTTACAAAATTATAAAATTTAATGACACTGAAAAAATTTTTCATGAATATAATAATGGAACTCAAACAATCTTTGAACAACACACAAATTTTCAAAATTTTACCGTTATTACAAAAATAGATGTAACAACAGCTGACACTTTTGAAATTTTACCATGTAAAAAGTCATTCTTAAATATTAAAATAGATAATGAAGGTTTTATATATTATCATAATAATAAAAAAAAAATGTATAAAGTAAAAAATACTACTGAATTTATTATATATTTAGTTAATAATATTGATAATAATATAAAAGAAAAAGAAGAATATTATTTAGTAAGTAGTGATGAAACAAATGATAAAATTACTGTTTATGAAAAATCAGATTACAATAAAACACATATTGATTATTATATTCAACAATTAGAACTTGTTGATGAAATAGAAGGTGGTGAAGAATATACTGGTTTAAATCTTAAAACCCCTACTCCCGCTGAAATAGATAATTTGATGCTATCAAATAGAATAGTTATATCTGAATTAGAGAACATCATTAATGCAGTTCAGAATTATAAAACTCCTACCCATGTAGCTGTTATGATATTTAAACCAATTATAGATTATGTAGATAGTATGTCAGGCACTCCAGCAAGCCCTGTAAATTCATATATGGCTAGTGCATTTCCAAATATAGATACTAGTTCTGTAAGTAATCCAAATGCTGTGATTCTGGAAAAAAATAAAATAAATACGAATACATTACAAAACGGAACATTATCATGGTGGAATCTTTTACCACAGGAGTGTAAAACTGCAATATTAGTAAATAGGCCTTTAGCTAGTTTACTTTCAACAGAAATACAAAATGCTTTGACCACTCCTTTAACATCTGCATCTGGTGTAATGGGTCCAGTTCAAGGCGTAATGGGACCAGTTCAAGGAATGTATGCTACAGGAGCCTTTTCACAAAACAATGCATGGGCTTTTGGTCCAGGAGGAATGGGTATGCAAGGTTTTCCAGGTGTTCAAGGTGTTCAAGGTGCTGTTCAACAAAAGCCTGGTTCTGCTTCTGTGGAATTGGTTAATTTAATCATTGAAAATAAAGAGAAATTTAAAAAAATTTTTGATACTATTCAAAATGCGATTTCTAAAATACAAACACAAGATAAATTATTCAGAACATTAAATATTAAATTTAGAGAAATGGCGTCAATTCAAATTATGATTAAGAATATGGCACCGAATATTGATTTTCCTAAAGGTGAGAAGGCATCAATATTTTATACAAAAGATAAGGAAGCAAATAAAATAATGACAAGTGAATCACCTTTAGAAAAATTATCTAAAACTCCAGCTTATACAAATATGGCAAAAGCAATGGAATTACAATTAAGTGCATTAATACCAGAACTAGCATCTAAATATCATGAAGAGGCTATGAAAAATCCGATGAAGGCAATGGTGTCACAATATGGTAATTTAAGTTCTCTTTTATCTCCTGAAACGGTTGAAAATGTTATGGCTAAGAATAGAACAGGTAATGTTTCTTTTGCTGGAATTCCTGGAATGCCTGCTATACAAGGGTTACCTAATTTAAATATCGGTTCTGGAACTTCAATTGGTCAAATAACAGGCATTGCTGGTTTTCCTCAATTACGAGGTCAAAATTATCCTGCAATTGATGCAAGAGCTAGTAATTCAATGAAAGAATTGGTGCCTTATATTATTAATGCTATGCAACAAAAAGATTATACTGAATTTGTAAAGGTTATGAATAATAATGATGCTTCAAGAGATGTAAAAAAATCTACAGCATTGATAACAAGTATAGCATTAACTCCTTTTGGATTATTATGGATTAAAGATGAGAATGGTGGTTTACCATGGTTAATTACTAAAGATGGACATGAAGCTTATCTAGCTATCCTTCAAGAACTTGGTAATGAAAATAGTTCAACTGCTAAAGCAGCCATAACAGATTTAAAAAATATATATGATAAGTTTAAAACAAAGGCAGACCAACAGAAGGGGTCTACAGCTACTGCTGAAGCAGTATTTAAGGCACAACAAGCAATGTTGGCAGCAGCTAATCCTAAATAACAACCCATATTTGTTTATTTTGTTAGATTACAATTCCATTTTAAGTATTTTTAAGTATTTTTTATTTTTTATTTTTTTAAATTTGAAATATCTATTTGATATATAAATATATTGAGTATATTCTGTTAATGCCTAATTCCATAAATATTAATGATAATAAAAATTATGATTGGTATCAAATAGGGGATACTATTATTGGTGCAAGAAATAAAGCTTCTGGTGGCATAGGTTTAAAAATATTTGAAAATGGTAATGTTCAAAATTTTATTAATTTAATAAAAAAAATTATAGAACATTTTAAATATAAATTTATAACTTTTGATTCTAGAAATTTATCTTCTGATTTTGAAAAAGAATTACGTAAAATAGGTTTTGGAAGTTATCAAAATCAAAACATGGTTTTTCAAGATAAACCTAGAATTGGTGATTTAGTTTTAATTGCTATTAAACCATATGTTGGAAGATATGAAAATGGAAAGGTAAAAAGAGTTTTAACTGGTGCTAGATATCATCCTAGAGGATTTAAAGTTATGTTAAATGATAAAAATGAAACGATTGGAAGAGTTGAATCATTTACATCATGAATAATAAAAATAAAACTAAATAAAAGAAAGATGATATTATAGCTCTGCTTTGTTTGATTTAGGTGTTAAAATAGCTAAAACAGTATTATGGTCTGTCTTAACTGGAAAAGAGACTGACTCATATTTAACATCATATTGATTTTTAATATTTTCATTAAATAATATACGATCACACCAACTTGGTAAACGGATACGATTATTGCTTATAACATTATAAACATCCTCAGAGCCTTTTTCTAATTTACATGTTGGATTAAATGTAATTTTCTCTTCATATAAATCTAAAGGAAAAATACATTTTAAATTTTCTTTTTTGTAATTACCTTCTAATAATTTTTTAAGTTCATCATTTTGTATATATGATTCAATATTAAAAGAATTATTTAATTTCGCTTTTAAATTTTTTGATTTTAGTTTTTTAGCAGATAATTCAATATTTTTACCAGATAATTCAATGTTTTCTTGTATAAATTTATAAAATTCATCATTTGTTTGGATTTGTGGGGAAACTCTAAAATTTAAATCACCAAACCAAATAATTTTTTTATTGGTAATATTAGACCATTTCAATTCATTTTTTAATCTTTTAAATAATGACTCCATCATACAAACTCTACTATTAATTGCTTCTTTAAATAATAATTTATGAACACCTAGTACAATATGTGAATTAATGATTACTAAATCATCAAAGAAATGAGCTGCGTTTAATCCTTTGTTACAACATGGAAGACCTAATAAACAACTTGAATTATCACATAAATTAATAGTTTTTAAAGAAGATTTTAATGATGTTTTTGTTAAATGAACAAAAACAAGCATTCTATTTCCTCTAAAACCTACTTTACCAATACCTGACATATATTCTTCTACAATAAGAATATGATTTGGTAACAATTGTTCAATAAATTGAACACTACCTGATTTTTTTTTCTCTTCTTGAAATCCAGCAACAACAATATCTAGATTTTGAAAACTTTCAAATCTAGCTTTTAATTTATCATCTATTGTTTTAGGAAATAATTCACCTTCCACATTTAAACTAATAATTCCAATAGATTTATTATGTATGTCGTTCGAAATAATATCATTTTCTCTTTGATTTTTTAATTTATTAGTTAACGAAATAAATTTATTCATTCCATGACTTACACGCTGACTTGTTTTTTTACTATTTATTTTTTTGCTCATCATTTTTTTTCCTTTGCTAATTTTTTGACTATCATTGATTTTTTTTAGAGAAGTTGATGATATTTCTTTTTTTGATTTATAAAGTTTATTTTCATTAGTATTACCTTGATTCATTTTTTATTTTATATTATAACCAGATTTTTTATAAGAATGACGTTATAATAATAATTTAAAAATCATTTATTCTAAATAAAACAAATTAAAAATAAAAACTAAGATGGATTTGTCAAATAGAACTTTAGAACATGATACTTTAGAATTTAAATTAAAATATAAATATTCAAACTTATTTGAATTTGTATCTAATGCTTATAAAAATCAAAAAGAAAGTGAGAATCAAAATCAATCAATAGATATGAAATTATATAATAAATTATTCAATGAATTGATTATCGATTTTAATTCTTCAGATTATCCAGAAGATAAAGAAAGATGTATAATATATCAACATTTATCGGATGATGGAATAAAATGTAATATTATACATTCATCAAAGGTTATGCATTTAGCTAGACCTAGAAATGATAGAAAAAAAAATAATTCAAATCTAGAACTAAAAAGTGAAGCCGCACAATATCTATTCTTTAATGATTCTGTTATAAATCATAAAGAGAATTGTTATATACTATTGTTTAGTTTATTTTATGAAAAATCTCAAAATGAATTTAATCCTGAAGAGCCAATAGAAGCATGTATTTTCTCTTTATTTCCATTAAATGATTATCAAGAAGAAGAAAGAGACATTGGGATATCTATTCCTAGTTGTGATGGTAAAAATAGTAAACCATGTAAAAGTATAATATTTAAAAGCTTTTATATTGATTTTGAATAGATTACTAAATTTGATTAGTAATTACTAGTTTTAATTCGTTAATAAAATTTTTGTCTTTACCAACCATTTCTAGAGTTTTGATATGTGTTCTAGTTAATACTTTTATTTCTTTTTTATTTATAGCTTCAATCAAATCATCATAT
>JACCDO010572908.1_pt1 | contig 29621 bp, 26 predicted proteins | sample 7446101 | NCBI WGS metagenome assembly JACCDO01 (sample SAMN15323440, study PRJNA562643) | freshwater metagenome | isolation source: river surface water | place: USA:Blue River Watershed | collected 2017-08-16
CCCAGCCAACATATAATACAATTCCAATGGACTCACATGATCCCAGTGGTATTGTATGTGACACATCAGGTGATATGCGCCTCAAAGACTCCCTATACAACCATTCCAATGGTGCTATGACACTCACATTTGAATCTGCTGACGCGTCAGCCAACCACACCCTAATTGTAAAACTCGTGGAATTTAAATCGCAATATTACATTTCCATTGCTGGCCATATAATGCCACTTAATACATTTTATAATTTCAAGTCAGCCCAAACTACACCATATGGACTTTCCGTATGTTTTGATGATGACGCTTATGTTACATTTAGGTCATTATCATCATCACAGTTTATGACAATCTTAGCAGCTGTGGATGATGCGGTAAGCGATGCAAATATACACATTGATACTGATGTATGCGATTCAGACACCGCGTCGTCAAATACAGATGACAACACAGAGCCATCAATGTTAGACACACTACTTCCACCTCCAAATTCAGACACCCTAGAAGCCCCACATAGCACACCTCTTACACGGGCAGACCAAGTCACATTTCTAATTGGAATAGTCGCGTGTTTAATTATGCCATTATATTCAGTGTATTTGGCCTTATCAACTATAAAATTTGTTTAAGTTGAGACATGCTGTGTATGCGTGTTCCAGATGCTGCTGCGCGTCGCGACTTATCAATATGAATTGTGTGCATACCAACTCCCTTTGCACCGACAATATCCTTTTTATAATCATTTCCAATCATTACAGCATGTTGCGGTACTACCTTATCACGCTGTAGTACGTGCTCAAAAATCTCGGCACACGGTTTGCGGCACATACGTGACCCATTAAATAATACGGAGGCGTTGAAATATTGTGCCACGCCAATGTCCCTAAAGGCAGCTAATAGTTTCTGAGCGGGCTTACTTGTATTGGAAATCAACCCAATCTTGTATCCACGTGACTTCAAATACTCTAATGTATCAAGTGTGTCAGCATATAATGTAGCACGCTTTTCAGCCAATGATCCATCCATTAAATATTTTTTGGACCCAGACTTTGCCAATGTACCAGACCAGTCAAAATATATATGTGTGACCCCCGCAAATGTCATAGCGCTTTACTAATAGTCGTTAAAGAATAATCGGCTCGCCCTCATCAATTTCAATATACTCTTCGTCACGCTCGCCCTTCCATACCCGTTTATATACAACTTTGACCCCCTCGCCCGCTGCACGTGCTAATGCCCCGCCCGCCGTAACAGCATACGCCGTGGTAGTACCCACTAATGCACTTGTAATAACTGCTGTTAGGGGTGTGTAAATACGAATTGTGTTTTTTGCCGTACTAGCAAGGGCGTGGCGCGTATAAAACACACCCATACCTGCCAATTCGCCGGCAAAATACGCCGTCGTTCGCTCTAATACATATCCGACTCCATTCACTGTCGCACCGGCGCTGCTTGCCGCCGCGGAGCCGGCCGTGGTCATTGCGTTATATGTCATTGTGGCCGCCAGTGTGCCGGCCGTGATTCCGAGTGGTGATGGCTTGAGTGATAGGCCATTTGGAAATAGGCGAACATCAAATGACTTTGGGGGCTCTAGTGGCTCGGAAGGAATTGATTCAACAATGTCCATTGTTTTAATTGCATCGGGGAGCTCGGCATAAGTCGGCTCCTCCCCTGCTTCAGGAGTGGGTTCCATACTTACTAGCCTACTAGAAAAGAATCGGCCTTACATAGTAGAAATGCGTACTATTATATCCAGTGCTCTCTTACTACTCTCAGTCATATTCCTAACAGTCATTCTCAGTTATCGCTGTGAAGGAATGTGTGGATGCTCGTTTTGTGGGGGAGGATGTGCGCGTCGGATTGGAGGGCGGTGTCCGTTTCACGTTGGTTACGAAGCATTCGCTAACGCGGACCTTCGGTCCGCTGAAGCATTCGGTACTTCCCCTGGGACAATGACCCAGCTTGCTACATCCCATGTGCCATCAGAGTCTGATATCCCTATCTTAAAGCAATGGTTGGCCGACCGTAAGCAGGGTGTTTATATGATGACGGAGCAGGACTTGGAACATGGCGCTCCTATGACACCATTACGGATTGGAGCCTACAACTAATGCATCATCAATAGTCCATTCAATGAGCGGCCCAATGTCACCTTCCCAATCCCTAAATGCCACTGATTCAGATGATGAGCGACCTGATGCAATCATAACATCCAATGCTGCACGCCGGCGCTCAAGTGGTGTCCCCTTTTTTGGCCCACGTCGTGTATAGTGCTTCCACATCCATTCAAATTGCAATGCCGCCCGCTCGTCGGGGAAACCGCTTACTAAGCACACACGTGTCCAACTATCTCCGTGTGTAGCACGAGCACCCCCTACAAGTTCTCCATTATGTTGGCGTAATCGTCGGTCTGGATCCACAGTCGCACCTACATATGTTCGCGTAGCAGCACTATTTAGTAACAAATATACGTACCACATATATATATTTATTAATATTTTACTAACCCTTAATAGTACATGTCAATCCATCCTCCAGTATCAGTGTATGTAATAAATTTAGACGAGCGTTCCGACCGTTGGGAACGCATCAAAAAACAATGTTTTTCATGTGGAATAACCCCAATACGTGTATCCGCTGTCAAAGCATCGCCTGGATGGCATGGTTGTGCAATGTCACACAAAAAAGTGTGCGAGTTAGCCGAATCAAAGGGTGAGCCATGGTATGTTGTAATTGAAGATGATGCAGTATTCACACTAGAAAACTGGATCCGCTTTGTACAATTATTACCAAAATTATGGGAAATTCGTGACCAATGGCAAGTATTTAACGGTGGTCCTGGTGAATTTGAAGGATTTGAATTACTTCAGCGCGACCCTATATTATTTAAAATTAAAGGCACATTAACACATTTTTTATGCGTAAATAATAATTGTTATAAAAGTATAAAATCATGGGAACCAAGTAATAGTCATTTTGACCAATATTTAAGACATAAAACATCAATGATTAGTACATATCCTGCAATATCATTACAAGACCAAAATCAATCAGATATTGGTATTGGTGACCCACACAGTAGTTTTAATAATACAAATGAAGCAATTAAAAATGCATTACTTACACAATCCGTTATTGAGCAATTTTTAAGCCTCAGTTTGCCCAACCCACGCGGTCGGCGGGGATAAATCCTTCTGAAAAATAACGTTCATAATCAAAATTTTGCTCTACACTACGTAATTTCAAATATGGTATTTTGTATGTTTCAGGTTTTAAAACACTAGTAACAAAACATTCAAAATTCCAATTACAGTCATGTTGTAGTTTAAACATTGATTCTTCGGACGGTTTTAACACCATACGCGGTGGGCGACCAAGACGTGCTTGTACAACAGCTTGAATACAACTATGTTGTGTTAAATACGTACCAGTAGTATATATACGTGGGTTAATTTGAATATGTGTTTCACGTTCCAAATTATCCTTATAGTTTGAAAAACCTATTTCAATTGCACGGGAAAATTCATCATATATTTTATCAATAACCTCACTGTGCTTTGGAGCCATCATAAACCAGTTTTCTATATACGAGTCTCCTCCAAGCGTAAATCCAGTAAATTCACTGTGTGCTGCAATACTTTCTTTCAACAATTCATCTAATGCATTACCGTCATTTATTATAATTGCTGCGTCTAGCCACACACCACCGTGCGCTCGTAAAAGTGCTACGCGAATCCAGTCTGCCTTATGTTGAACTGCAAGTGAGTCAAAATTAGCAGGTACAGTATTCATATCCAAGTATGATTTCACTGTATTTTGATTCAGTAAATGTATTTCCCAATTTGGCATTTTTTGTTTTGCACGTGCATGTGCTAATTGTATGATTTTAGGAACTTCTGTACCCTCCCAGTAAGACCATATTACGCGAGGTAAATCGTATGAATTTACAAATGATTCACCGTATGGTGTATATAATATATATATTATAGTTATTAGTAGTATTATTACTAGGAAAAATATATAATTAGGAACCATATTGTATTATCTACATATTTTAATTCTGTACATTACTCATACTATTATGAGTGGATGTGCTCTTCGTCGCTGGGGTCCCGGGACTACAAAGGAACGCACACCAGACACTGAATCCGCGCGCCAGCTGGAATCCAGCCTACAATCTCTACTAGCCGCCCGTGCAAATCTTGACAACCAGTTTTCAGCCTCTGCCGTCACCGTACAACCTACTACACCCCCCTTAACAGTCCCACAAATATATATTACAGAATCGTCTGTTATTGATACAGGAATTGCTCAAAAATCTGACAAAAAAGATACATATGCTTCTGACAATTTATTGAAAACTGGTGATGGATCAAAACCCCACGTACAAGCCCGTACCCAGCTCACTTCATCAATGAACTGGGGAGTTTTTTGATCTGCTTGGGGTGCGCTGGCACCTGGTCTCAGGTCACCCACCATTGGCATACTTCCATCAACTGTTACAAACACAAAGCACGCCTCACCATAAAAGCTCGGTATGTAGAATCTATACGGTAAAATGTGAGCATCCCTTCCTAGTGCCTCCTCTAGCCGTAAGACAATATCCACACCAATATCTGCAGCTAGCCGCGGAGCATCTCCAATGTATGCTGTCATTACGCCCCCGCTACGCAGCTTCCCTACACACCCTAATAGCAATTTACAGAACCAATCCACAGATTCAGAATCAGGGTCAAATAAATCCACAAAGATTGCATCATATTTTACTGGTTCATGTAATGCAACTTCAGCATTGTCTGTGCGAACTTGCAGACGTTCATCCGAGTATGCTCCCGCGTTCCAATGAACAAGTCCGTGACGCGCCCACCGTAAAAACTCCTCGTCGTGGTCATATTGTGTGACGGACTTCGGCTTCCACTTCAACACCTCGCGTGCTACACATCCCTCCCCGCCACCAAGAATCAATACATCCCCTATATTGTTGTAAGGTCGCGCACACAATGCAGGCACTACAAGTGCTTCATGATAAAGCCCTTCATCGGCCTGTGACGATTGTACAGTACCGTCCATAAATAGCACCTCGCCATAGGTCTTTGTATCAAGTAAGCACACATCAGTTTTGGCAGTTGTAAAATGTGCGCGCAATACACCTTCAAATGCGACCGTTACATCATCGCAACCAGGTTGTTTTGCAGAAATCCGCGTTAGGCCAGCTGCACCAGTCCCCAAATTCATTCCTACTAGTCCCTACGCCAGACACCCTTATGCCGACTTGAACACCAAGAACTTAAACGCCGCGCTCAAAATTTGATCCAGCGTTTCGCTTCTCTCGCCAGCACCTAAGCCCTTTGAATCTAAAGCAAAGACAGATGCCATCCGGATTCCACAAGCCTTCTTCCGACGTTGAGACTGTTGTCGGCGTTCAGTTCGGGATTTTCTCTCCCGAAGAGATTGAACGCCGCTCAGTGGTTGAAATCACGTCCCTGAACCTGTATAAGGGTTCAGAGCCCGAAATCGGGGGTCTCTTTGACCCTCGTATGGGCGTACTAGATAACGGAAAAACATGTCGCTCATGCGGGCAAACAAATCACGCATGCCCTGGTCACTTTGGTCACTTCAAACTCACCCGCCCTGTGTATTATATCCAGTTCATTGATACTGTACGTGACATTCTCAAATGTATTTGTATCAAGTGTGCCAAGCTCCGCATTGACAAGGACTTGCACATTGACCTGGCACGCCGACGTGGCGAGGACCGCTGGAATGCTGTGCGTGCCGCCTGTGACAAGGTGAGCCGCTGTGGTCAGGAGACCGAGGACGGATGCGGTGCAGAGCAGCCCAAGAACTACGCGAAGGAGCCGATTGCTCGCATTGTCGCCCAGTTCGCCGATAAGACCACGATGCCCCTTGAAGTGGAGCATGTGCTCCAGTTGTTCCGTCGTATTAGCGACGAGGACGTGGATTTCATGGGGTTTAACCGCTTCTGGTGCCGTCCTGACTGGATGATTTGTACCGTCCTCCCCATTCCTCCCCCTCAGGTCCGTCCGTCAGTCGTCCAGGACAACAATCAGCGGTCCGAAGATGACCTCACTCACAAGCTGTATGAGATTATCAAGGCCGACCGCATGCTAGGCCAGAAGATTGAGAACAACTCCACCAAGTACGTCATTGACCAATTCCAGAACGTCCTTCAGTACCACGTGGCGACCCTCGTGGATAACCAGATTCCTGGTGTGGCCCCGTCGGCCCAGCGCTCAGGCCGCCCCCTCAAGTCCATCTCGCAGCGTCTTGGATCCAAGGAGGGTCGCATCCGCTACAACATCATGGGTAAGCGTGTGGAGTTCTCTGCTCGTTCTGTGATTACGCCTGACCCGAACCTCAGTATTGGTGAGCTCGGTGTGCCACTGAAGATTGCGATGAACTTGACCGTCCCTGAGCGGGTCACGAAGTACAACATCCAACAACTCTACAAGTACGTCCAGAACGGGGCTGACGAGCACCCTGGTGCGAAGACGCTCGTGAAGAGCGATGGGCGCATGATTTCGCTGCGACACATCAACACGCGCGAAATCGTCCTCTACCCTGGTGATGTCGTCCATCGCCACTTGATGGATGGCGACATCGTTCTCTTCAATCGTCAGCCGACGTTGCACAGAATGTCTATGATGGGGCATAAGGCGAAAATCTTGCCTTATAACACGTTCCGTCTAAATGTGTCTGTGTGTTCGGCGTACAATGCTGACTTTGATGGAGATGAGATGAATTTACACGCACCGCAATCCTACGAGGCCTCCACGGAGCTTGAGGAGATTGCCGCGGTGCCACACCAGATTATCAGCCCTCGTCATCAAGTGCCCATTGTAGGTGTCGTACAGGACACCCTTGCTGGCTCCTACTTGATGACGCGGCCCAACATCCAGTTCAATGTGCGTGAGTTCATGAACATGATGATGTACAACAAACGGTTTGACGGTACAATCCCCAAGGCCCGCAAGGGTACTGATGCTGCCCCTCGCTGGACCGGCCACCAGGTGATGACAACGCTCCTCCCACCTCTCAACCTGAAGACTGCCAATGGTTCCTACGATGCCACCAAGGACGACACCGCCGATATCGTGAATATCCAGGAAGGTAACGTGCTCCAGGGAACCTTTGACAAGGGTATCTTCGCTAAGCCTTCTAAGGGTATCATCCACACCACCTACAATGACTATGGCCCAAAGGACACCGTCCAGCTCATTGACACCCTCCAAAATACGGTGGAGTCATTCCTTGTGCTCAACGGGTTCTCCGTAGGAATCTCAGACTTGATTGCTGATGAGAACACGAAGAAGCTCATGGACGAGGCCATTCAACAGCGCAAGAAGGAGGTAGAAAATATCCTCCTACAAGTCCATCTTGACCTCTTTGACAACAACACGGGTAAGACCAACCAGGAGGAGCTAGAAGGCAAGGTGTTTGGTACGTTGAACAAGGCTACAGATGACTCAGGTAAGAAGGGTCAGGAGTCGCTGGCCTATGAGAACCGTATGATGGCAATGATTCGCGCCGGCTCCAAGGGTGGTGTGACAAACATTGCCCAGATGATTGCGTGTGTCGGCCAGCAGAACGTGGAAGGCAAGCGTATTCCCTATGGCTACCTGGACCGTACTCTGCCCCACTACAAGAAGTACGACGATGGTGCCGAGGCCCGTGGGTTCATTGAGAGCTCTTTCATCCGTGGTCTTACCCCTCAGGAGTTCTTCTTCCACGCTATGTCAGGTCGTGAGGGTCTCATTGATACAGCCGTTAAGACCGCCGCGACGGGCTACATCCAGCGCCAGCTTGTGAAGGCCATGGAGGACCTCATTGTGCAGCATGACGGGACTGTGCGTGAGAGCAACATGAACGTCGTGCAGTTCAAGTACGGCGAGGACGGCGTCAATGCGACAAAGCTGGAGACTCTGGACTTCGGCATTGGCAAGTTCAGCGAGACGGCCCTGGAGGAGACCTATGGACTCCAGGGTGTGGATTTCACCACCATCTTCGCCGAGGGCACCGACCGTGGTGCTGACGAGGAGCCACTGGAGGCGTACTTGAAGGAGGTGAAGGAAGACCGTCGGATGTATGTGGAGGGGATGTTCGCCAGCGGCCGCCAGGGCGCCGTGAATTCCCCAGTGAATCTCCAGCGTCTCATCAACAATATTCGCATCCGCTACGGTTTCACCCCAGAGTCCCGCACGGACCTGACCCCTGCTGTTGTCCTGGACGGCATCAAGCGAGTCATCGCGAAGACCCAGCCATACAACCGCCTGTGGTGCGCCCTTCTCCGCACATACCTTGCACCCCACGCCCTAATTGTCAAGGAGCGGTTCAATAGGTCCGCCTTTGAGGCTCTGTGTGAGATGATTGTGATGAAGAACTGGCAGTCGTGGGTCCAGCCTGGTGAGCTTGTAGGTATCCTGGCGGCACAGAGCATTGGCGAGCCTTCTACGCAGATGACTCTTAACACGTTCCACTTGGCAGGTGTGGCATCCAAGTCCAATGTGACCCGAGGTGTGCCGCGGTTGGATGAGCTCCTGAAGGTGACGAAGGAGCCGAAGGCCACTGCCCTAACAGTCTATCTGAAGCCTGAGTACCGCGAGTCCAAGGAAAAGGCCCGTGAGGTCAGTCAGGACCTGGAGCTCACCTTGCTGCGCAACATCACCAGCAAGATTGGTATCTACTATGACCCCTCTGACGAGGCGTCGGTGGTCCAGGAGGACCGTGAGCTCCTGGACTTCTACCGCGTCTTTGAGAGCGCCTCCATGGTGGAGGAGTTCGGTACTGGTGCGCCCAAGGGGACCACTAAGTACATGCTCCGTATTGAGCTGGACCGTGAAAAGATGTTCAACAAGAACATCACAATGAACGATGTGGCATTTGTATTGAAGAACATGTACGACAATATGAACGGGAATGCAAAGATGAACCTGGTGTATAGTGACTACAACAGCAATCGTCTCATTATGCGCATCCGCTTCAAGACCCTGGAGGCCGGCATTGACATCATTGACACCCTGGATCACTTCAAGCGCGTCCAGAACGGCATCTTGAACTCCGTGGTGATTCGTGGTGTGGCGGGTATCAAGTCCGTGAGCTTCCGTAAGGACGTGGAGAAGGTGCAGAATGTTGGCGGCGAGTACAAGAACATCACCCAGTATGTGCTTGATACGGATGGCAGCAACTTCTTGGAGGTGATGAACCATCCTGCAGTAGATGGAAACCGCCTCTACAGTACCAACGTGCATGACATTTACGGGCAGCTGGGTGTGGAGGCGGCTCGTGCAGCACTGATGACAGAAATCACAACGCTCTTTGAGGAGGCCGGCGTGAATTACCGCCACTTGGGTCTCTTGTGTGATGTGATGACCCAGAAGGGTGCGCTCATGTCGGCCAACCGTTATGGTACAAACAAGAAGGATATTGGGCCTCTTGCAAAGGCGTCCTTTGAGGAGACTCAGCGCATGCTCATTAATGCGGCCTTGTATGGCGAGGTGGATCCAGTTACGGGTGTGTCGGCGAACATTATGATGGGTCAGCCAATTCGTGGTGGCACAGCCTTCAGTCAGATTCTCTTGGACGAGCAGGCGCTCCCACAACTCCTGGAGGGCCTCACTCCTGAAGAGGAGATGGAAGAAGAGGACCAGGGCGAGCTGGCCGATGGCGAACTGGAGGAGGACCCCAATGACCCTTGTGGGCGCACGAACTTCAAGATGAACATGGTGATGCCTGCACCAAAGGGTGAGGTGATGGAAGAGCCTGACGTAGAGTTGGTGATTATCTAAGGTCTGCCGAGGATGAATATGTATGTCCTTGGCCCTAGAAAAGCCCCCCTGGGAACAAATACAATGGAATCCATCTCCTCAACGCCCACCAACACCCCTAAAAGTAGATGAAGCGGCATTTGCCACAGAAACCCCGTGGGACTTTAATGCACCAGTGGAATTACACGCCATAAAAGATAATATTGCATCACTGAGTGAAGATGTATGGGAATATTATAAAAAACTCACAAATCCTTATGAACTTATTTTTACAACGTCTGGCAAATATAGCACGCCGCCATCCATATGTATGCTGCATCCATTGAGCCGTTCGTATTTCAAAATGATTGAAATGATGCAAGTTGTAAATCTCACGGGAAAACTTGTAGGGCGTGACAGGTTTAAGACAGCGCATGTGTGTGAGGGCCCAGGTGGCTTCATTCAAGCGGCGTTTGACGAAGCCGAACGCAACCGTAAAAAAGTTTCTCAGGCGGTTGCAATGACACTGCGACCGACCGAGCATCAGATTCCTGGGTGGAAACGGGCAGCGGTCTTTTTGAAGAAGCATCCTGAAGTGAAAATTGTATATGGTGCAAATGCCACAGGAGATATTTTGGACCGTGCTAATCGCCAGTCCTTTTATGAAGATTGTGCGCGGTCTATATATCTTTTTACGGCTGATGGTGGTGTGGATTTTGCGACAAATTATCATGAGCAAGAGCGCACAATCTACCCCCTACTTGTCGCATCAGCCCTTATGGCGGTCAATTGTTTAACGGAAGGTGGTGTATGCATTATCAAGATTTTTGACAGTTACACACGGCCCACGGAAGATTTGATTCTCGGACTCGCGTCACTCTTTCGCCAATGGACCCTCTACAAGCCAGCGACCAGTCGCCCATGCAATGCAGAGCAGTATTTTATTGGCGTAGGGTTCAAGACTATGCAAAGTAAGGTGATTGCAAATGCACTGGAGCGCGTACTAGACAATCCGCATTTACCACATAAGTTGTGGCCCGACGATGCGTTTGATGAGCAAACGCGCGCCCAATACAGGGCCCTACAAGTGCAACGAGCGCAACGCCAGATTCATTTTATTACAGAAACACTGGGACTCGTGGGTCATCTTACGGCTGCACAAGAAACTGACTTGTGGAATCGTAATATTCAATATAGTAAAAAGTTCTGCGGGCACTTCCATCTTCCAACTATTCCAAAGTTACCTGTTGGGAATGCATTTATGGCAACGGACGAGCATTAGCGGCGTAGATGCTCAGGCATATAACGCTCAGCAAGTGCACGACCGACAGCCACGGACGCACCATGGTGTGAGACTTCGCCGGCACCAATCTTATCCAAGAGCGCAATCATCCCTAAGAGTGGCGTAATTTCCTCACCAGACATGATCTTGCGGAAGAGTTCGGGGTATCGCTCAACCATTTCGGGTACAGCATTACGAATGAAATCCTCGGACTTACCCTCGGATTTCATCAGTAAAACCTGATTTACAGCATTCTTCAAGAATGAACTACGTGCAGTCGCATCAAAATCTAATGGGCGCTCTTCAGCCTCGCGAAGAGCTTCTTGTGCGGATTTCCGTTCAACCGGGGCAGGGGGGCGTTGTGACATTCTTCTGATGCACTACAAACGGTTTTTCATGTTTAAACGCCCACCTTAATAGAACCCCCTGCTATCCTCTAAATGTTACGACGTGAATGCCAAAATTCTACAAACATTGAATTGAAAAAACTGACAAGCGACCCAAACTTCTCCGAAGCCGACCGTATATTAGGCAGAGTCAGTCTCCTACAAGCTCAATCTGTTGCGGATGCGTGCTATGATGCTCAGCCAAGCGACAATCCTTCTGATTTCGTCAAACCATCCGGTGATGAATATAAGCTGCGGGAGAGCTTTATTGCTCCCTACACGCCCACACGTTCTTCTACAGCCGAGGCTACTACTCTCCTAAGTGCAATTCTATTAGGGACAGCGGTGATTTGCTTCTGGAGAGCTGCGGCGTAAAGAAAAACACTGTCTTGTTGGTAGTATGAGTGATAATGAAGGTGAGTATGGTTCCGATATTGAAGGCGGATATGCCAGCGGTAAAATAGAAGCAGCTCGTTATGAAGACGACGGCGAAGACGCAGCGTTAGAGCCATTCTTAAAAGCAATTTATGAGTTTAAATTGGCAGCTAATGCAGCATTTCGTGAATATTATATGTCAATACATCGTGAAGACACAAAGGGTGTGCAAGAATATCAAGACTATTTAGGCGCGATTCAGTCTCTATGGAATTCTAAAGAGCGCACATTAGCAACAACCCTAACAGCCCCCTATAAGAAATTGCCACAGCAAGTACAGCGCACACTACAATCAATGTTAGACGCCATACACTCAGCTAATACACCTGAACATTCGTATGCGTCCAGTTATTGGATTCGCAGACTCTTTATGGAATGTGCCGGCTCTACAAATATGCGGTCCTTTAAAGCTTGCGAACATGCCGCACAGGCGAAATAATCTAGACTAATGTAGATTATGGGGCACAATACCACACGGCGTAAGGCAAAGACATATAATCCATTTCTTGGGTGCCCAGCCGGCTACCATAAGCGGGAGGGGCACGAGCGCTTAGGGCAGCACCGGCGCCCACTTTGTATTCCTACAAAGGAAACTGCGTCACGTCAAGTAAAGGCTGAGGAGGTCCGTAGAATGACGTCCCGGCTTCCACAGAAGGAACCTAATAGTGACGGCAAGTGCGGTCCTGGCGAGATTCTGCGTAAGTCGTATGTGCGTAAGTTCCGCGGCTCAGTGCGGCGCGAAGGCTATTCTGTTCATAAGGAAAAGGGGAAGACATATCGTATTTATCCTCGCCAACGCAATGTACATGTAAAAGCCGCATGTGTAAAGGACCCGAAGGCCGTGGCAGGTAAGCAAAAACTCCCTATATTTGGTTCAATGAAGCGCCGTGAGCTATTGAAGCACGGCTACCATTACAGTCTTCCTATCAATGCCCGGCGAAAGGCTCTGGAGGCGGCTATTGGTGAGTATACGCCTTTATATGTATATAAGAAGTTGAACGCGGTGTCAGTGTTGTCAAAGAATGTTAAACCAGCTGCATCAACTATATTTGCAGAAGATAGCATGTGGGTCAAGAAAAAGTACAATATTAGCGACAGTATGTTGGCATAATTGTACGCATATGTAAATATAATCACACTTTTCTAACATCGTGAAACCGGCGTTATAAAAGAGTGTAAGAGAAACACAATCCATATACAGATGGAGTCGCCTGTAGTATCTACAGATGCATATACACCAAATAAGTATATATACACCGGTGGTGAAACTGGTTCTGTGAAGCCTATACTCATCCTAATAACAGTACTTGGTGTATTAGGATATTTTCTTGTAGAAGGGTTTTCATTTGCCGGCGAGGCGGCTGACTGGAATGAAATCCGATGCCAACCACATATAATCCCAATTGCTAGTTTATACGGCTATGATACACAAGAAAATTTCAACTATTGTATGTCATCCAACTTTAATAGCCAAGTTGGCGGCCATTTGAGTCCAATTTATACAATGTTTGGTGGCTTTTCGGCAGTGTTATTGTCATTAGTTGAATCTGCCAAACGTCTTAAACTGGGCTTTGCCACAATGTATGGTGGTATTACAACAATCTTAAAAGAGTTTCAAGAACGCATTAAAATGTTTTTCATCCAAATCCGCATTGGCACACAACGGATGAAAATGTTAATGGCGCGTATTTATTCCACGTTTTACAGCATTATATTTATGTCAATGAGCGGTTTAACAGCTGTGCGGAACTTTACGGGGACCACGCTTTTCACTGTTATAGATACATTCTGTTTCAGCCCTGACACACTTGTGACTATTAGGGGTCGTGGTGCTGTTCGCATTGCTGATGTATGTGTGGGCGATGAGTTTGAAGATGGACCGACCGTCAAAGCGACATTCCAGTTTTTGGCCGATGGCCAGGACATGGTGAGCTTGCCACGTGACGACGGAGCACCCATAATAGTCAGTACAAATCACTATTTAGCGTATGGTGGTGCATGGATACGTGCCGGCGATCATCCTGCTGCGACTCCAACGAGTCCTTGGAGCGGGGGTCGCTTACGGCCTATTATTTGTCTAAATACAACCGACCACACAATACCTGTTGGTCATTATATATTCCGCGATTATGATGAAACTGATGTGCCAAATTACAAAGTTATGTCGCAAATCCACACATCCCTAAATGCAAATACAAACTTTCAGACGTATTATAATTTGGAATGGAGCGAGCTCTGTCCATCGGTGTCAGGAAATACGGAGTTACAACTCCATAATGGGTCCTACAAATACGCCCGCTATGTGCAATTAGGGGACTGGTTGGCTGGCGGAAATCGGGTCATTGGGCGCATGCGCATGTTGGTGCGTGATTATGTTAGCCTGCCAAGTGGTGAAGTGGTCGGCTCAGGAACACTTGTATGGGATAGGGCGTCTTCCCAATGGCTTCGTGCAGGAGATTTGTATAGAAATACACATATGAATGGTGGGCAGCTTGTATTTGAGGGGTTCATTGTGCTCCCCGGGTCAAGACTACGCACACGTGGAGGTTTTTACTTGCGAGATTATATGGAAATTGGCTCAGATTCCATGGAAGACGAGTATGCAACAGAGTTGGAATCTATGCCGGCACCTGTGAGTTATGCGGAGGTAAATATAGCTGTTGCTTGATTAGACTAGGTGTATGGAGTCCATACCGAGCAACGAATTTATGACAAGTAAAATTGGTGGCGATGGCGAAGCTGCTGGGCGCTCGCTTGCGCCAATATTAATGACTGTATTTTTATTTACATTTGGGATTGGCTATATGATGTCCAAGTTTGAGCGCAAGCATATTATGGACAATTGGACTGAGCGGCGGTGTGAAATTCCTGTGATTTTTTCGGGCTGGCTCTATAAACCTCCCGAAGACCCGCGGACACCTGGGCAGTTTGCACAGGACAATATGAGTTTTTGCATGAAATCCATACAAGCCTCTGTTATGGACAAGGCGTTGGAGCCGGCGCGTGAAATCATGAAGGGCCAGCAGCAGGCCGCGGAAACGTTGGCGTCGTCTCAACTGTCGTCCAAGGCGACGATGATGCGCACCCTAAATGACGTTGTAGGGAAAGTGATGATGGATTTTTTCACGCGCCTACGAATTGCGGGTGACCAAATTAAGGTGCTGACAAACCGGCTCAAAATGGCATTTACACGCGTACAGGCCATTGTAGTGAGCAGCGTGTTGGCCGGCATAAGTATGGTACAGGCCATTATGAATTTTTACAATACTGTGGTGTTAGTGGTAATTATTATATTGGCAATTATTGCGGCAATATTTATTGTGTTGTTCTTATTTTTGTGGCCATTTGCCCCGCTCTTGATTTCGGTGACGTCACTCCTAGTCGCGGCAGGATTTGGCGCATCGGCAGGAGGATTTGCGGCCGTATTTTGTTTCAGCCCTGAAACCCCTGTGCGCTTAGCAAATGGTGATACAAAGGCTATGAGTGAGGTGCAAGTAGGAGATGTATTGTGGGGAGATGGGGTCGTTGAAGGAATGTACGAGATGAACGGTTTGGCGGCTGATATGTATGTATTAGGATATGCGGTTGTCAGCGGGGACCATTTAGTGTGGAATGAGGCGGAGGACGCCTGGGTCTATGTGCGGGACCATCCACGTGCTATAAAAGTTAGCCGGCGGTGCGAACGTGTGTATTGTCCCAGTGTCAGCAATCGGTGCATTCGTATTGGCGATACGTGGTTCCGTGACTGGGAGGAGATTCCAGAGGCGAGCGAAGATGCATGGGAAGCAATGGTGTGGAAAATGCTGCATAAACGCGAAGCGCCTGCGGGGATGCGCCATTCTGGTGAGGTCGCAGGTTGCTCTGCAGGTTCTATTGTGTTTGTTAAAGGACGCGGTGCTGTACGCATAGAAGATGTAGAGATTGGCGAAGAAGTGCTGACACGGTCCTTTGATACTACGCGAGTGTTGGGTGTTGTGCGGATGCGCACACCTGAGCGCAAATCACACGGTCATCGTTGGATGTCTGGCGGATGCTGGATGTTTGATCCGACTCGTAAAACGTGGCATCATCCGGCAAAACAAGACTATACTGGAGCGACGGTAGTTGTGTATAGTTTAATTACGGCCAGCGGTGAATTTTACGTTAGCACGGACGATGGCAACAGACTTATACGAGACGCGTTTGAAGTTGGCGTGGATGGTATGGAGCAGACATATGAATTTACACTTACACAACTTCGTAATACAGATTCTCATCCTCCTATCAGAAGATGAAGACCGGTTTCCTCATGACAGGCTTAGTGCTCCTCCTTGTCACATGTTTATTAATGTCTATTATGGTCACCCCCAGCTATGGCCCTGAGGGTTTCACTAGCTATTACCTTTCTGAGGCTGCCGATACTGGTATGGCCCCTATTGGTGCGTACGATGGTATCAAGCTCACTGCTGCAGGCGGCCAGGAGTATTGGCGCCAAACGTCTCCTAATGTCCCTCTAAATGGTCCGGCATTTGAGGTGGGGCCTGATAATCTCTTCATGTTCAAGAACAATGCGGCCAAGCCTGAGTGCTGTGGCTCCACTTACAGCACTGACACGGGCTGTGTTTGCACGACCCCTGAGCAGCGCAAGTTCCTTAATATGCGCGGCGGAAATCGTACCGTGCCTGATGATGGCTTTTAGGGAGAGTGTCTTTCCCTAAGACCCTACGCTTAAAGGGTGCTTCGCCTTCACTGTAACAATGAAAGTATTAAGACTAATACGCAAACATTACATATTTGTGTATTAGACTACCACACAACCTCTAATAGCCCCATGAATTTCCCCGCAATTCCACAATAAAAGCCCGCGTCCAAGTAACAATGCTCTACAAACTGTGTCTAATTGGTTACGGCGCGGCTCATATGCTGCTCGCCGGCTATGTGCTCGCCAACAAACTCATTCAACCTCGCGATCTTCTCATCATTGATCCTCACCACGACGGCGGCGCGCTCTTGCGCGACTGGCCCCATGTCCTCAGCAACACCACCTACCAGCAGTTCCTGGATGCCCTCACCCGTCTCGGCATACCACACCCTAACTGTTCCTCACAATACAACCCGGCGTCTCCTACAGAACTCCACTGTCTTGCCCATGGACTCCGCTCATCCGTCGCCACCCTTCTTGGTCCTACTGTTACACGGGTGTATGGGTATGCTAGCAAACTAGAGAAGCAGACCACAGAACCGTGGCGAATTACAGTCGGTAAGCAAACATATACCGCCCTAATTGCCAGTATAGCAATTGGTGCAACACCCCGCGCGCTTCCCACACAGACACCACAGATTCCACTTCAATGTGCATTTACAGTGTCAGACCTTGCCACGTATATTAAATCCCCCGAACCCCTAACAGTGTTTGGTGCATCCCACAGTGGGGCCCTAATAGTCCAAGCAGCGGTGCAATTAGGGTGTGACGTGAATCTGGTGTATAATACACCACAGCCGTTCTATTTTGCCGATGAAGGGGCATATGATGGTGTAAAGCTTGAAACAGCCGTGTTAGCCCGACAAATATTGGCCGATGGTCTTGGTGGCAAGGTTCGGCTCATCCCTTATAGTGATGCATTGGCGGTTCATACGGCGTTATTACAAAGTGCGTGGTGTGTATCTGCATGTGGGTTTGAGCTGACACATTATCCACAGGTATTTGTGGATGGTCGCGCACTTCATATGGAAAGCTCTCTTCCCTATAATCCGGCAAACGCCTTGATTTGCCCCCGACTGTACGCATGGGGCATCGGGTTTCCTAGTACAACTACGTTGGATGGACGGACCTACGTGGATGTGAGCATACCATCCTTTGCGGCCCATATAGCCGCTCAACAAATACAACTTGCTGCGGATCTATCATCGTAATGCTCTAATTTTATACTGTGAATAGGATAGATATGAATCCCTTACCAAACGTAAGAAATGCAAATGTAATGACATCTTATCTTCCAAAAGTGGCCAACAATGTTGCAAATAATGCTGCCAAAGTGGCAAATAATGCTGCAAAGGCCGCTAACAACGCTGTCCGAAATCTAAATACTGGATTTGGAACTGTTGCAAATAATGCGGTCAAGGGTATTAACTCTGGTCTCAACGCCGCTGCCAACGTGGTCGCAAATACGGCAAATACACTAAACACGGCAATTGGAAATGCTGCGTCACTTGCTATGCCAAGCGAAGGACGTAGTATATTTGCGACGATTGGTATTTGGCTCCTTATCCTCTTAATAGCCGCTGTGGGCATTTTTGTATTCTTCTACAATGAAATCATGGAAATTATGCCTGATGGATTTAAGGAATTTATGACAAAGGTTCGCAGCTTCTTGGGTATTCAGGAAGAGCCCAAACCTGTCAAGGTTGAGCCACCATCATCTACTGGGTCTTCCTCTATGATTCCCATACCGGCCACACCTATTACTCCTATTACTCCCACTACAGGTAGTGGTGACGGGATTTCAATGGATTCTATATTGAGCATACCAAAGGATATCATGGCGTCTGTGGAAAAGCAGTTGCCTCTCAAGAAGGATCCTGAGGTTTTCACAATTAAGGAGAATCGTTATACGTATGATGATGCTGAGCCCCTTTGTAAGGCGCTGGGTGCCGAGTTGGCGACCTACGAGCAGGTGAAGGAGGCATGGGACAATGGCGCTGATTGGTGCAATTACGGGTGGGTACAGGGTCAAATGGCCGTGTATCCTACGCAGCCTGAGACATATGAGAAGCTCCAGAAGGGTACCAAGGCCCAGCGGACGGCGTGCGGTAAGCCTGGTGTGAATGGCGGGTACTTTGACAATCCTGCTCTCAAGTTCGGCGTGACGTGCTATGGTGTGAAGCCGCCCCAGAAGAATCACGACGCGACATTGCTGCCTTCAGGTGAAGCGAACCCATATGATCCTGATGCACTGGAGTTTGACAAGAAGGTTGCCGAGTTCCAGGCCATGAGTGAGAACATTGGTATCCTACCGTTCAAGGCTGGCGATTGGACTGGGGCGGACTAAGGGCTAACTGATGTTATCTGGCACGGGCAGCCCAAATCGGCATACGCGCATCCCAGTTTGGATACGTCCAAGTTTCATTGTCTAGTGTCACATAACATCCGTGTAAGCGTAACAATAGTGACAAAATAGACTGGTCGTGTTTATGTTCAATAAATTCAGGATGATTTGGCGCAACTGACGGACTATCATCTAATAGTTCATAGCGCTCGCAGTGTGACATCCATTGTTGTATTATACGTAACGATGCATCGCATTTACGTATAATAAGCGATGTTGCTATTACGCCATTCATATGTAATATAGACTCTGCGCCTAGTGCTTTCACTGTGTCCATTTTAGTCCATTTGCGCATACTGTGCTCGCTGCTAAATGCTAAAATACCGTATGGAGTTGTACGCACGACTTCCAAATATTTCTGGAATCGCGCGGCACCTGATGCTTTTATACTACAACCCGCGTCGGCATATACAAGTATATCACCGTCGTTCATGAGCGACAATGAATGAAGTATAATGTGTGGCTTCCAAATCCAATATCCACGCCCACGTGCGTTCTTTTCAATAAATGCACCGTGTGCAGCCCAAAATGCAGCGTCGGCACGTAAATCATCGTACAAATATTGGCGAAATACATCAATAAACCCGCACGCCTTAGTTTCGGCTCGCAAACGGGCTAGTGCATTAACCCAATGGTCACTAGCAAACGATGCCAAATATACACGTGGAAGTACTTGTAGGGATGTGTCGGACATAACTACAAGTAGTTTTTTCTGTTTAGTTTCAACTTATACGCAAACCAACTTAATAATATTCTTTATTTCCTTTGAAATATGATCCATTGTCCGCCCCTGTCCGCCCTTCATCGCAACTTCCGTCTTCGTGTTCGGCATCAAGCCTGTCACGCTCTTTTTGTATGGTGGGTGATCGTTCCGTTGATACGTGGCGCCAGCAAAACAAGTCCAATAGTGCAATAAATTGAGTCGCAAACTCGTCGTTCATGAAATCAGGAATCCAAAATGGTCGCAAGTCCATCCAATATCTGTATGAAAATGCGTGTAAATATAGTTCATATTCATATTGGTCGTTACTATTTTCTTTGCACGGCTCGCACATTGGAATGTCTAAAATAGTCCAATTAGGGAGTGCCATTGCGCCTTTCATCCCCCAACACCAATACAACATTCGTCGTGTCATCGCGTGCGTGTCATACTCAAATACAAATCCGCGATTATGCAACGCCGCCTCTAAGTGTTGCACAAATTCATGCGCCCATTCACATATACGTGATTCCTCACTGTATCCCCACGTTGTGTAAGTGTTAATCCAGTGTTCCCACTGGCGTGCATTTCTATGCGCTATTATGCGACCCAATACTTCTGGTCCTGCTGTTTGAGCAAGCCTAATAGGTGATGTAAGTTCAGGTGTGGGTGTTTCAGTATCAGACATATGTTATATTACACGAAATATATACAATTCTATCTATAGATTCTAGAGCTACTCTTAGGTGGTTTGGCAACGAGTTCTCTACTCAAGCTGTGGCTGAGGAGCAGGCAGTTTGTCGGCTGGGTCATCAATGCGTCGCAGGCGCATATTGCGTGTTGTTTTGCGGTGTTGTTTGAAAAATGCCAATATATCACCCGTTTCATCACGTGCGCCAGCTCCCTTTGCCTTAAAGTACAAGTGAAGCAGGGCTTCAATGTTGGCATAGCTCATTGGCACTTGATGATTTTCTTCCACTGCTTGGAATTTACCTTGCTTGAGTTGCAAGATTGCATTTGTGAGTCCGCGCCGTGTTAAACTCCCTAAAATTCGCTGCTCGTAGTCCTCGCGGACCTTGCGTGCATTTAGGGCCTGTTTGTACAAGCCCCCTGCAAGTGTATCATAATGAAGCCAATTACGAACCCATGTGGGAAATTCTGCATCGGCTGAGGCCGGGGTCAAAGACATACTATTAAGTTTTTACTTATTCATACCACATCCTGCACACACATGCGCGTTGGCATCTCGTGTTCGGACAATTAGGAGTATGAAGGTCAAAATCACAAACAACAAGAGTGCGCCAAATCCGACCATTGCCACCAAGAAATATGCGAAAAATCGGTTCATAATGTACGATAACACAGGGTCAATCAAAAACACCTGAAGCCATTGTTGCGTATCGTGGGCCTTCATCATTAACACAAGTCGCTCAATATACGGTTTCATCCACGCAAATTTCTTTTCTTCGGTCGTGGGCCCTGCAGCCACAGATACATCCATAATAGTAATATTGTGGAAATTACATTGGTCTAAAGTTACGCTGCACGTAATCATACAATGACACTTGAAGTCAAGGCTTGGAAACTTGCGCCCGTTGAATATGCGAAAGCAAATAATGGGGGTAACTTAATTCCATATTACCGTTTTACTGTAACTCAAGTGCCACACGACTTGCTTACACTGTCATCAATGACACCCTCTGCCTTGCTAACCGCCCTATCTGATACGACGTTAAAGGAAAGCGAGTATGCAAAGTATTTGCCAGATTTGTATGCGACTATATTTGCAAATAATGGTAAGCTATTTACGCGTAAATATGACCCAGTTGTGTGTGCAAAGCAGAGTGCGCATGTGTTTGCGGACCTTCCTGTTGTACCCGCTGAGGATGGTTCTTACACATGCATTTTGCGCCCAACAGAGGTCCGTTTAATGAATTCCAAGTTTTACATTGTGTGGTCTGTGGAACTTGCTGCAGAGATTGAGATTGATGTTGATATGCCTCTTATGGAAGAGACTGTTGCAGACCCTGTAGTAGCTGTACCAGTACCAACACCGGCATCTACGGCACAAACTGCAGGTGCGCAGACAATTGACTTGATTGAGTTGGATGATATTGAATCGGACAAAGATGAGACAACAAGTGAAACGTCAATGCCTCTTCGTTCCGGCCTGACGGACCGACAAATTCGGGAGCGCCAGCGTGTGGAGGAGGCCCGTCTCCGGGCAAAATTGGCGGCATTTCGTGCGCAGCGTGCAATGGACCGATACATCCAAAAATACGGCGATTTGACGGATTCTGACGAAACTGAATATACGGAGACTGATGTGGAAAGTGACGATGTGTCCGACTAAGAAACGGTTGCGATTGAGGCAAAAATCTCGCCTCACCATATTACAGATACAATGAACGGTATGTCCATATTTACAGTTCTTTTAGTCGTAGTGCTCGTGTTTGGTGCCATATATCTGATTGACCCTACCCTCTTCGGTCTTCTTGGTGGTGCTTCTATGATGGCTATGCCTGTTGCTATGCCTGCCCCTGAGCCCCCTTCTGGGTCTGAGGCTCCCCCCGCAACTGAGGGTTTCCAGGCCAATGAGAACGCTGGCTCCGTTACGGAGGAGGAGACCAATAGCAACCCCAACGTTGCTGGTGCTGATGTGATGGCCTACGAGGGCCCTGCACAGTTCGGCAATGCTGAGGCCCCGGCTGGCTGCTACCCCCGCGACCAGCTCACTCCTGCGGAGCTCCTCCCTAAGGACACCAACAGTGTCTGGGCACAGCAGAACCCCATGGGCACTGGGTCCCTCAAGGGTAAGAACTTCCTCTCCGCCGGCGCCCTCATTGGTGTCAATACCGTCGGCCAGTCTATGCGTAACGCCAATCTCCAGCTCCGCTCTGAGCCCCCCAATCCCCAGGTCCCCGTTTCTATCTTCAACGTCAGCACCATTGAGCCTGATATCAACCGTCGTCCTCTTGAGATCTCTTAAGGGGACATTCTGTCCCCTTAGACCCCTCCCTCCTGGAAAGCTTCGCCAGCAGGTACTCCTAGTATAATTCATATTCACTAACCACACCTAATTGTGCAATTAGGAGTTGTTAGTTAATCCCTCCTAGCCCAAAGTAGAGTAGTCGCAAATGGACAACGTGAAATCCGTATTTAACAGCATCCTCGGTACCGGCAAATACCCGCTCGTGGATGTCCGGTCAGGCGTCGACGGCAAAGTCTATCGTGTGCGTGACTTGCCCGATAAGCAGCAGGCAGCTGACTTGATGGCCAAGGTCCGTATGCGCCTTATCAAAATCATAGAGCATTTTCAACAGAAATACCCCGATAAGCCCCAGGTCAAGCGCCTAATGCGCAATTTCAAGCCCGATCCTTCGCGTTTGATTGAGGCCACGCCCGAAGCCGAACACACCTCTTACAGTGTTAATAAAGGCGAGGCGATGCATCTTTGCCTACGTCAGCGCAAGCCTGGTGACGAGAGCCTTGTAGATGAAAATGTCATGACCTTTGTGACGCTCCACGAGCTCGGCCACTGTATGACCGAGTCTATTGGTCATGGACCTGATTTCTGGAATAACTTCGCCTGGATTCTGCGCGAAGCCGAAGGTACCGGCCTCTACCAGCACCGTGATTTTACTGCACATCCAACCCCTTATTGTGGTGTGACTATCACAGACCAGCCGTCCTACGATCCCACCAAGGATGAAGAACATAGTGGAGCAGGCACACAATCGTCTAATATTTTCCAAATCGGCAAACTGTTTTACGCATAACACCCTACACAACTTCTATGTAACAATCGTGACACACCCTAATAGTAATTCACAATAGACACGTATCCGGTCTATTCTGAGTTTGTAACTAGCTCTTCACTATGCTCTACCAATGTTAGATGGACGATACACAATTCCTAAGTACGCTGAAATCGGCGACCCTAACGGACGTTGAATTTGGCACAGGGCGTGACCCTGACAAATTCCCGCCTATACGGGTCTATATATATAATGGAGAATGGTCATTACAAGAATTTGAAATGTACCCGTACTCTACGCTAGAGGAAATCAAACAAGCTGTGTTTGCAGCCATGGATCACGACCCTGATTGGCTCCCTAAGTTCCAGTTTCTTGCCTACGTTGCTGGTGAAGCGCCGACAACCGAGCCGACTGCTGAAACATCCTATTACGGGGCGGATTTCACCTGGTTTGATGCAGCGGTTGGCCCGGATCCACTTGTGCTTCCATCACCTCTGTTTATGGTAAAATCACCAGAAATCAACACAGACTTTGTAACTCCTGAGGGCCAATGGCTTCCTTCTATTCAAAATAACCCTAAATCACGCATGACCTTGGACGATGTGGCATTTGAGCGCTACCGTGGCAAAGGTATTCCTACCTTTCACGTATTTGCGTTGCGTCCTCTACTTGCTGACTTTGGACGGGCTATTACGGAGCGGGATTGGAACGGACGATTTGCGATGTATTTCCGCGATGTGCCATTGGCCGGCCCTTACGAGCCTAGTGAAGCTGATATGACATTTGCAGATGATTTGCGGGATTACATTACAGGTCGCAAAATTCAGCGCCAAATTGTGGATTATGTGATTTCGGGTGATAATTACGACACATCTCATATTTACAGTATCCAGGGTTTGCGTCACTTACGACTTGTATGGGAAAATGACATTCCTGATTTTAAGAGTCGTGGTGGTATTTCCAAGCTCTTCTATAACGCGCCCGTAACTGAGCTGCGCCCATTTTACCGCTTAGTCCCAGTGGAGGGGAGCCCACTCATTAAGTTGTTCTGGGGTGCAACATTACCCACACCTCTTATTAACGACCCCAATATTTTGACCACCTGGATTTCGGAGGACACACCTGGCTTAGACCACAGTTATTTATATGTGAAGTTCCTCGTATATCCTGGTGGGGGCGCAGTGAATCCCCAGTATTCCACTGTGCGTATTTTTGAGGGCGGCTCTGCAGACGTGACGCTAATGCCAAACAAGGGCATAGAATTTCTGGACCCGCGACGTGATTTGGATTTGTTTTATGAACGGCTAAAACGGGCGATGAAAGGATTTCCTTATACAGACCCGCAATACACCCTTACTCTCGGTAGTGCAGCACTGCGCCTAAATGTACGGTTATCAGAACTCAAACAAAAGCCCTACACTGCTGATGAGCTGACAGCACGTGTGCGTCAGTATTTGAGCTCCTTTTTCCAAATCATTGAGCCCGTACCGTTGCCTGGAAGCAGTGAGCAGCCTATATTAATGTTGCGCTACAAGGCTGTTAGTAATTTTATGACTGACAGCCGCAGTGGTGCATATTTAACTGTGTTACAGCGGCGCGATATTGTAGATGGTACTGCGCGTTCTCCTGCTGAGTATGCCGCCGCCCTGGCCATAGAGTTTAACTTAACAATGGAAGAATCAGAGGCCCAATACAGGCTGTGGGTGGAGCAGAAGAAAGAGGTCGCCCTCAAAAACGCTGAAACAGGCGCTTTTATGGAAATGTACAACGCCGGCACAGATATTGCAATTTTTGCAGCATTCAAGGCCTATAACATTGATATTTACCACGTAGAGTCGCCCGAGGATTTGCGGCGTATTTACATGTGCTTACGCGCGCTCTTATCTGGGCAATTAGAGGAGTATGCGGAGCTCTTTGATGAAGCCGGCTTGGAAGTGTTTGAGCGCCAGGCGCGGCGTGTGGAAGATGAGGCTATTTTGCGGACAAATGGTGTGCCTGAGTCGCCTGAGACCGTGACGGCCGCGACCGTGACACCTGCTGTACGAACAATGCCTGGAGTTGGCGGACCAGCTGCAAGTGCATCCGCTATGGATGACTCCAATTTTGACGTGTATAACGACTTTGATGAGCCCCCACCAGCCCCAGGGAAATCTGCCACCACCTCTACAAGTGAAGGCCCTGGTTCTGCGTCAGCTGCGGTTCCCAGTCGCCCTGGTGTTGTGTCAGCCTATAGTGAAGAGGATGAGGATGATTTCGACGTCTTTGGCAATGAGCTCCCTGAAACAGCAGCTCCTCCCGCTGCAACCTCAGCACCTCCACCTGCACCTGTAAAAGCCCCTGCTCCTGCCGCCCCTAAACCAGTAGAAGAAGCACCTATACCTCTTGGTACCGACAAAGGAAAAGCCCCTGGTGTGAAGTTCAAGGGCTGGACACTGGACAAACTCAAGAAGACGGATAAGGCGCTCTTTGATTATAAGCCGAAGATTGCAAAGGCCGACGGGTTTAGTCGTAAGTGCGGTGCAACTGATGATCGTCAGCCGTTTGTATTAAGTGAAATGGAGTATCAGCGCTTCTTGGAGACATACGCGGATGATATGAACAGCACGCCACCACGCCTAATTGTCAAGAAATACCCCTTGGACCCTGGTGATAAGGAGCGCACCCCTCCGCGCGAAGATGTAAATCTTGAAGTTTATACAGTTCTTCAGTACGGAAGTAATCCAGCCCAGCAGAACTATTACATATGCCCAAAGTATTTCTGTCTCCACGACCGCATACCTGTACTAGAAGAGGACTTCAAGAACGCCGGCTCACGCGACGACCCCAAAAAACCTGCCAACGCCTGTCCATTCTGTTACGGTGGGGAAATACGAGAGCGCGACGAGGCCGTCAAGGGCCGCACTGTGATTTACAGGAAATTTGCGCCAAATACGAAGAAGCAGCATCGGTTTGTTGGCTTCCTCAAAGACGCCGCACAGCCTGATGGATTTGAAGTCCCGTGCTGTTTCTCTAGTGCCGAGACAAAGGACCTACTTCTATCTGCCCAGTCCAGTGCCTACCAGCACATTCGTGATTTCAACGAGAAACTCAAGGGCGGACCCGAGGGGACCAAGGCCGCAGCAGCCGAGCCCCAGAAGCCCACAGCTGCACCCCTAATAGCCCCTCGTGAAAGTGCAATGCCGTTCCTTGTTGCCTTACAGCAGTTAAGTGCGGCATACATTAAGAAGCGCGAAAAATACCCGTTGCGGCCAACACAATTTGGTCTCCTAAATGAAAATCTGGACTGGTATTTCAAGCAAACTTCGGCAACCCTTGTAAATAAGCAGAAACAAGTGTTATTAGACAATGCAAAAGGGTTCTTACGATTGGGAGTAGATAATACAAATATTAATGAGTCACTCTATGCTGTGTTAGTTCCGCTGTTTTACAAAAATTCTGTCGGCGAAATACGGGCCATGTTTGACGAGTTTTACACACCCGTGAAATTCGTTGGCAGCCATTACGGAAATCTTGTCAATGAATTTTACGACCCGTCGGTCGTTCCCACAGAGCCGGCCAAGCTCCGTGAATTTAATAACCGCGTACGTGATTTCGCCTTCCAACATATTTACAATTCTGAATCGGATGAAACGGCACAAATCGTAGAGCACAATACGCTCCAACTCCGTCGTATTTACATCGCCTACAATAATTTCAAGGATTTCCTCCGTGATCCTACCCAGCGCAAAGAGTTGCGCCACCTAACACCAATTCTTGCAGAGCTCGGCCTTCACCTAATAGTCCTGGACATTGACCCGAACAACCCCAAACAGAAACCTGTGATTCGCTGTCCTGCCCTCGGCGTGCATCCTGAGCGTCACAAGAATCTGGACATCGCTTTTGTGAGCCGTGACCCACAAGGTGTATTTGAGCTACTCATTCACACCTATAATTGTCCTCCACGTGGGGCCATTGGTACCACCCATGAATACACTGTGCGCTTTGAAGTGGATGTGAAGCCAACGTGGCCACCTATTGCTCGTATGCGTCGTGATGAATTCCTCAATGTCTGTAAGGGTCCTGGGCACGGTGCATATACGGGAATGTTGGGTGTCAAGGTTGATACGGACACTATTACGGCCGCCCGTAAGCCACGCTTAGTGCCGCTGTCTGTGGCAATCAAGCAAGCCAAGCGTGTCGGCGTGGTCCGTGATGCATACAATCACGTTGTGGCTATTACACAGCCAATTGGTCTCGCCAGAACCCCTGACGGTCGTATGAAACCTTCGTCGCGGCTTATTACAATTCCTGTAATAGACGATGGCTATATAGTTAAGGACGGCGAGGCTAGTCTCTATTTGGATTACCAGGACTACAAACCGGTGAGCATTGACGATGCGGAGAAGAAGTTGCGTGAGTTTATGACAAAGCTCCACGGGCGGATTCGCGAGGATGTACTGGCGGACTACACTGTGATGGCCGTGTTAGAACGCCGTCGTTCCGATGGAACGGCAGAGGCCTCGTATGCACAACTGAAGAACAAGACGGTAATTCCTATTATGGAATTGGATGAGACCTATATTACAACGGGCGCCGACGGTCAGCGCACATATGCGCGTGATGATGTGAGTTATCCTGTGCGCACAATGGACGAATCGGACTTTGAAATCAATAAGCGTGTGTTGGAAGACGTGAAGTTAATGGAAGAAGGTATGGACGTGGAAAAGGGGCCGGCGAAGTTCATGGCCTTGCGCACAAGCCGCCAGGAGCTGGAAGATTTGTACCAACACTTCCGCCTAATTGTCAGCAGTTGGCTCGCAGGAACGCCAGCGATTCGTGCGCAGGTCAGCAAAATAGTGGATGATGTGGAGGACAACATTTACATTGGCGAACTGGACGAGTCTCAGCGGCTTTCGTTGTATGAAAAACGCGTCCGCCTACAAGTCCTCATTGGTGGGTTCTTGATGAAGTTTATGGCCGTGAATGACACAATTGAAGACGACGAGCCTCTGTATCGGCAGTCCTTCTTGCGTCGTACTTGCATTGATATCAAAGAACAGGGTGAGTGCAAGGGGGCTTGTACGTGGCGTATAGGAGCGGAGGGCCAGGGCCAGTGCTTACTCCATGTGCGCGATGATGTGGAGATTGGTCGTGAAGTAGATGAGCAGGGACGTCAGGTTGGTGAGACCCTTCGTGTAAATACTGCCGACCTGTTTGTGCGTCGTGTCATTGATGAACTGGCGCGATTCCCTGTGAAGCGCGCACAGTTGATGAATGATACCGTGTCAGATTTGACGGTGATTACACGTGGTGTGCGCATTGATGACCAGTATGTAGTGCCACAGAAATCGTATCATTGGATTGACTTATTTGCCCGCCTATCTGGTCGCCTACAAGGAAAGGATTTGGAGAAGCCGAAATTCTACGAAGAGTTTGGGCGGGGCGAGGAGGGAATGCCTGCCGACATTTCTCGTATGGACGAGCCGCTCTATGTGACACCTGAAGTTGCCGAGCCGACGGCCGAGGAAGTTGCAGCGGCTGCGGAGGAGCAGGCCGAGGTTGCGCCTGTGTCCCCTGAGCCACAGGTGTTCTTGCGACCTATTGAGCGGTCTGTGCGGCCGGCGGTTGAGCCAATTGAAGCAGCTGAGCCTGTGGTACCGGCGATTCGTGGTGTGTTGCCGGTTGGCGCACAGCCGGCCCCTAGAAAGCGCCCTCAGTTGCGCTTGCGGAAGAACTTACTACAGCCGGCAGTTGAAACACGCCCAGAGGAAGAAAAGGTTGTTCAAGCGGAGGCCCCAGTAGTCCCATTGACTCGCAAAATCAAACTCACAAAGAAGCCAGGGGCTCCACCAGCAGAGACAAGTGATGAAGAGGCAGAAGCAAAGAAGCCTGGGTTCGGCAAATCACGCCTCCAGGAACGTATTCGACAGCAAGTGGAAGCATTACGTGCAGCCCAGACACAGGCTGCTCCAAAGCCACCTGCCGAAGAGAAGCCACCTGCACCCCTAATAGCCCCTAGTACCGAGGTTTCACAAGTGCGAAAATTCGCAAATCTTATGCGCTCACGGAAAGCCGCTGAAGCAGCTGCCACTGCTGCACCTCCTCCTCCACCAGCACCAGTAGAAGTTGCGGCTCCTCCTGTTGAACCAGATGGATTAACACCGTTAGCCCGTAAAATAAGGGAACGGATTACAGCACAGAAACAGGCACAATCTTCTGTACAAACCGCAGCACTTGC
>JACCDO011838726.1_pt1 | contig 29614 bp, 32 predicted proteins | sample 7446101 | NCBI WGS metagenome assembly JACCDO01 (sample SAMN15323440, study PRJNA562643) | freshwater metagenome | isolation source: river surface water | place: USA:Blue River Watershed | collected 2017-08-16
GAATGAATCGAAAATATATTAATACAAATGGGGATCCATTAGAAAACATAGGCGATACAGCACTAATTCTTAATTATACATCTGTTTCTACTAAAAAATCTGTAGCAAAAGTTTTTGCCGGCAATCTTGTCGGTAAAGTAACACCTATATATATAATATATCTGGAAGAAGGATTGCCTTTTGTAAATATGGTGTCTAATGCAAAAATTAAGAAGGAAAAAGAATACTTATTGCCGCGAAATATTATTTTTGAACTTATAAGTAAAAGTGGAAGAGAATATACTGTTTTAGCAAGACCCTTTAAAAAAGACCAATTTAGTATTAAAACTGGGTGTTTTTCATTAGACTATTATGATTTAGAACCTGCAAATATATCCACATCTATGCCCAAGTCAACATCAAAAAAGCAATCGACGCCATTACATGTAAAGACAAAATCAAAGACAAAATCAAAGACAAAATCAAAGACAAAATCAAAAATAGATTCTGGTAAAAACAAAGAAATTATTATTCCTGTTAAATCAAAGAGATGTCCTAAAGGAATGGTTAAAAATAAGGCAACCAATGAATGCGTTCCTAAAATAAAAAATATTAAACAAAATTCTAATGTTAAATTAGGACGTTGCCCCAAAGGAACACGGCGAAATCCTAAAACATTACAATGTGAAACTAAATGAAGAGAACTTTGATAAATTTAATTATAACTATTTTTTGTAAAATATATTTTAATATATTTATATTATAGAATTTGTCTAAAGATATATGTTAATATACGATCCAATAAATTTAGAGAATATACCGATAAAAGAATATCTTAATAATGATTTAGGCAATATAGTTATTATTGTAAATAATAAAGCATATGGTGTTAACAAGTCATTGTTTATGTTTAATAATGAAATGAAAAAATGTATTATCGCAAATAATGCTTTGCTTAAGAAGAAGACTTATGATAACCCAGAAACCTTTTATAATATAGGGTATTTTATTGGTAAAAAAGTTATTGTTAATCTTAATAGATTAAATAATGTATTGAAAGAACATAGAATTATTGAACTAACTTTGAAAACAACTGGAAATACTTATATAAATAAGGAGTTATTAGAATTAACAACAATAGGCTTAATAAAACTGTCTTCTAAAAAATCAATTAAAAAAGTAAACTTTAAATATGTATATGAAGATGTATATTTTGATGAATTAATGTCTTTAATTTTAAAACAATATACTTTGAAAATGTATCGTTATATAAATAAAATTTTATTAAATCCAAAATTATATGATAATAATGAACCATTAAAAAATGGGTTTGTTGAACTATTAAAATTCGATAAAGTCTTTGATGTTTCGAAAAGTAAAGACTTTAAAAACATAGATTTTTAAAAAGCAATGGATAATATGATTACTAAAATAGATAAAGGTTTTATTGAAGTAGCGCCACGCTATGAAAAAACATATATTCGTAAAGTTTTCTATAGAGGAATGACTGAAAAATATATTAATACAAATGGCGAAGAATTAGAAAATATAGGCGATACTGCCCTTATTACAACTTATATATCTATTTCATCTGACTATGCAACCGCCAAACAGTTTGCTTTAGGTGCAAATGCTGTTATATATAAAATATATCTAGAAGAAGGATTACCTTTCATCAATATGATATCTAACACAGTATTTAAAAATGAAAAAGAATACTTATTGCCGCGAAATATTATTTTTGAACTTATAAGTAAAAAAGGAAATGAATATACTGTTTTAGCAAAACCATTTAAAAAAGACCAATTTAGTATTAAAACTGGTTGTATTCCATTAGATTATTATGATATAGTACCTACTACATTATCTAAACTATCACAAAAAGATATATCTATATCACCGCAAAAATCAAAGTCAAAATTGAGTAAAAACAAAGAAAATATTATTCCTGTTAAATCAAAGAGATGTCCTAAAGGAATGATCAAAAATAAAATAACAAAAGAATGCGTTCCTAAAATTAATAAACAAAAAACAGTAAATTCTAAAACAAAACCAAATACTAAATTAGGACGTTGTCCTAAAGGAACACGGCGCAATCCTAAAACATTACAATGTGAAGTAAAAAAATAGAAATTTATAATATTACTATTACTACTTTTTATATAAGATATATACTATAAATTATATTACTATATGAGTATTTTTTCTGAAAATTTTCTTCACGAATTGCCCGAAGAAATTCAAAAAGAAATAATTAAATTATCAAAAAAAAGAAAATGCAAGGTCGTATATTATGCTAAAAACGAAGAGGTATGTTTTATAAATCATTTGATAGATATAGATATTAATAAAAAAATTCTAGATTTTAAATATACAATAGAGGGAATCGAATATGATGTAGAAGATGAAAATTGTGAATACTTTTATGATAAATATTTGCACATTTACTATTTTAAAGTATTAGATGCTTTACAAGAATATATAAATGAGATAGTATCTAATTCTTCTATAGATACTATTCGAAAATCTATGTTTCATAATGTAAGAAAATCCGAAATTGAAGAGATGTTTAAAGAAAGATATCCTATACATTACAATAAAATGGAAAGAAAAAAAGGTTGCTATATTAGAGGATATTATGCTTTAACAATCGGCACAGCATATTGTTATAAATTGGGTAATATGCAACCCTGCGAATAAGAAAGTTAATTTAACAATATCATATTTTTATATAAAACTATAATTATATTTTACTAATAATATATAATAATGTTTGATAATCTGCTATATATTTTCTCTAAAGATACTATTGAAATAAACAATAATTCTCTTAAGAATATTTTTTATGTTAGAGAAGTAGATAAACTTAATAAAATATTACAACAGAAAAATAATGAATTAAAATTATTACAGCGTAAATATAATAAACTATTAAATCATTGTATTGAAACTGAATTGGCTGCCAAATTAAACAATAAAATAAATAAAAGACAAATAGAATCAATAATTTTAAATGATATTCAAGATATCCGCATAAATATAAGCGATAATGACACAGACGAATATGAAAAAGTATAGATATTAAGATTTATTTATCTATAATTTTACGAATACTATCTAGTTTTTCTCTATTGAACTAATATTATTTTCTAATAGTAGTAATATATATAAATGTATATATACGATATTATCAGTTTTTATATCTATTACATACAATGCGATAAGATATAAATATATATCATTATTATAATATATGTATGAACTTTGTGTATTAAATGAATTATATGATGAATGGTTTAGTAATAAAGATTATTGGTTTTCTAAAGATAATAAGATAGATACATATTTATGCGATAAGTATTATAAATATATCGAAGATACATATGATATATATGAGATTTATATAAATAATGTTCGCGAGTTTGATAATAAAACCATAATTGCTTGTATTATATTACTTGATCAGATTTCAAGACATTTTAAGCGTGTTTATGATATTAGTGTTAATGTCATAGAATATTCAAAAAAAGCAGTGAATTTTTCCAATATATTATTATATAAAAATAATAACGAAATTAATAGATTCACCATAGATGAATTGAGTTTTATATATCTACCTTATAGGCATTTGAAGGATATTGATAAAATCTATGAAATTATCAGTATATATATATCATTATATGAAAAGGCGAATGCCCAAGACAAACATAAATGCCGCAGGTATCTTCAAGCGACTCTTAATAATATTTATAAAGAAATAAATATATTATCTATGAAAAACAATATTCGTATTAAAACGCAGGAAGATATAAATGAAGACATATTAGACCCAAAGTGCCTAGATAAAAAGAATAATATATCTGAAATATGCCCAATTGTTCATAATAATATTTGCGAGGAAATAAAAAAACTCAAAGATAATTCTACAATAATTGTTTCGTTATCTGGCGGAGTTGATAGTATGGTTGCGCTATATTTATGTAAGTATATCAAAGATACTTATAATTCTAGTAAAATTAAAAATATCATTGCTGTACATATAAATTATAATAATAGAGAGCATTCGGCGGACGAATTAGATTTTGTAAATTATTATTGTAATAAATTAGAAGTTAAATTATATTTTAGAACTATTAATGAAATCTCGCGCAATAATTGTTTACATAATGGATTACGTGATTTATACGAAGATATAACTAAAAATATTAGATATGATATGTACCGACTTAATATTAAGAATAACAGTACATATGTATTATTAGGACATAATAAAGACGATTGTTTCGAAAATATATTAACTAATATTTCAAATAAGAGCAACTATAATAATCTATGTGGTATGGAAGTACTTAAGGAAATAGAAGGAATTATGTTTTGGCGCCCATTATTAAATGTCGAAAAAAAGCATATTATAGATTACGCAAATAGCAATAGTATTCCATATTTATATGATAGCACTCCTAGTTGGTCTATTCGCGGGAAAATTAGAGATAATGTAAAACCGTCATTATTACATCTTAAAAACAACGAAGGAATAGAGGATAATTCAGTCATAGATTCTTTCTTTTATTTAAGAGATTATATAACAAATACGCAAGATATTTTCGAAGAACTAATTATTACCAATTTAATATCCAAAATAAATTATATAGATTCTGATTATACTCTCAAATGTATGGCGGAATATAGTAAAACCGAATTATTGTCGCTAAAATATATAGTAATCTGTAAAATATTTTTTACAAAGTTAAATATACGATATTCTCATAAGGCTATTAAAGACTTTTGCGAATACATAGGAACATATAATGAAAAGGAAATGAAAAATAGCAAATATTGTGGTCGCAAATTTCTATTAAGTAAACAGTGTTTAATTAATATTAAAAAAAATAATAATGATAATTTTGATATTGTAATAAATTTAGTAAAATAATATATAAAATATAATATTGTAATAACAGTAAAATATGATAGGATATTATTTTATTGAAAATAAATATAAATATGTTAGAGAATGTGAAATGACTGGTATAGATAAAGCGACTCGCAAGATAGAATCTTTAGAGACTGAAGAGAATGAAAATTTATTACATAATAATAAAAATAATAAAGGATTACGAGAAGTCGCAAATATATCTATAATATATAAAAAAATATTAAATTATATATTTTGATAACACACTAACGCTCTAATAATTTTAGCAATATTAACTATTATTTTTATATACACTTGCGTATAGCGGTATTTTTCTTTCAAACGGATAATATAAGGAACGAAAAGAACTTTTGATGGCTTCCATAATACTCAATCTATCATTTTTAATTTCAAATAATTTATATTTGTAAATATTATCATATCCAGTGTAATCTGTATAATATGTAGGATATGTATTATTGATAGGATAAATAGGATAAATAGGATTAACGTGATAAATAGGGTTAAATGCTACACTATTAATATTTGGTTTTACGTTGGCATTTGTATCAGCGCTCGTGCGGGAAATCAATGTACTCGTTGTCGCTAAATTGAAATTAGAAAATGCGATTGATACAGATAGCGACGACAACATTATATATCTAAACATTTCCGAGATTATATATATATATGCTCATTTTTTTATATATTTATATCTAAATATAATTATATTTTGATGTCATGATGCTCTCATATTATCTTTCAGATAACTTTAGGGATTTGTTATCTTTAAGCATACATATAGGAACATTTGCAACGGGTAAATCCGTTTTTTGAAGTTTTACACTATAATCATATATTTCATTATAATTATTATCAGGGTCAGTGTTATCCGCTATATCATCTACATATACTTTCTCCAAATCACTATCAAAAGTATTATTTTTTATAAATGGTCTTATTATTTCTACATCAAAATTATCATTGTCTTTCTTTAAATCATTCCGAAGTTCGTCATTATATAATAATATGGTATTTTTATTTACATATTCAATATCATTTTTATTCTCCAATTTCTTATAATCTTCATTGTATAAATTAACTAATTTAGGCGGCGCGGGATTATTTTTTTTTTCTTTCCTATCTTGAATATAGCGATTGTTCTGTTCATTATTATATAATTCGTCGTTTTTATTATTAGGTATTAAAAGGGTTTGATTATTATAGATTACATAATAATTAATATAATATATGATAGCCATTATTAATATTGCTACTAAAAATACCCAGAGTATAGCCTCAAAAGAATTGTCTTCTTCTTCCATCTTATTACTATATTACATTAATATTTTTAACTAATTATTCATCGTCATTAATAAACATAACTTTCTTTTTAGTTTTACCATTTACATCACCATATCTAGAGCATCCTTTATAATTACTATTGTCATTACTATTATCATTAGTGTAATTGATGTCCTTTCCTTTTTCATTATCTTCATTATCTTCATTATCGTTTGCACTTTCTATTTTCTCATTATCTTGATAATAAGATACTTTGTATTTATTGTTTCTATAAAATTTCAAGCGAGTGCTATTTTTTCTATGAAATACAGAAAATTCGTCTGCGATATCAATACATAGCGGAGTATACTTTCTGTCTTCTGGTCTTTCTCGCAATATACGCCCAATGGATTGTTGAATATCTGAAATTGGCGATGCAAATATTACAGTGTTAAGTGTAGGAACGTTAAAGCCTTCTGAAGCAAGTTGAAAAGTAGCAAGAATTATTTGTTTTCCAGAAGATATATTTAGTTCATTTTGCTTCATTCCACCAACATAATAACCGTAATCTTTATTCGCAATATTTTGCTCTATTATATAATCTTCAATAGATTTTAATTGATTTCTTCTTTCGCTTAATATAAGCACTCTCCTATCTGGTTCGTTCTTTAAGATTTCTGATAAAATATTAATTATATATTCTATCCTAGGTTTATAAGAACATATATTATTAATCATCGCGGCAATATTCTCTTTTCCGTTCCACATTTTTTTTACTAATGAATATTCAATATCGGGCACATAATATTTATGTATATTAACATCAACATCAGTGTATTCCTTATTTTTAATAGAATATACTGAACCGCCTATATAATATTCAAACACCTTTCTCATTCCATCTTTGCGATTTAATGTCGCAGATAATCCCAGAATTATAGGCGTATTTAGATTCTTAAACGCTCTACAAAAAACCTGCGCTCCTGTATGATGAACTTCGTCTATAATTACGAATCCTATATCTTCAAAGATTTTAATATCATAATCTCTCATCGCGAGTGATTGTAGTGATGCTATAATAAAATCTTTGTTTTCAACATCCACCTTTTTTTGTTTAATCATTCCAATTGATGCTGATGGAGCGAACTCCCTTACCGTTTCTATAAATTGCTGGTTTAAGAAATCTTTATGACTTATAAACATCGTCTTCTTTTTTAAAGCACACGCAATATATAAACTCATTATAGTCTTTCCAAAACCACACGGAACTGAAATAATACCTCCCATTTTTTGAGGGTTTTTTGCTGCTTCCAAAAAGTTATTAACAGGTTCCATTTGCGATTCTCGCAATCTACCCACAAACCCTACAGATATATCCGCGCCTCCTGATACTTTTAATACTTTTGGAACCCCATAATTAACTAAACCATAATATCGCGGTATATAGATTCTTTTATCAGTCTCTCTATACAGTTCAAAAACGAGTTCTTCAGCATCATTATTATTTCCCATATCAAAATTAACACGAGGTTTCATTGTTAGGTCTTTTTTTATTTTTTCAATTTCTTCATTTTTCAAAGAGGTTTTAGATATGCTATATCCATTTATTGATAACATTATTAATAAACTAATAAACTAATATACATATAATTATATACATCATTTTTTTATATGAATTATAATAGGAACATAAAGATAAATGTATATTAACACATTTAGATTATTAGCATTTGTTATTTTATTTGCTATTATAATTATTGTTGAAATACCTTTTAAAAAATTATTTAAAGATCCTACTATACAATTGTATATCGCAATATTTTGTATTGCTATTCTAATGTTATTAGATAATATTACAGGTTTCATATTAACTATAGGAGTTCTCGTTATATATTTCCGGATTTATACAGAAGAAATTAAAAATAAAAGAGAACGCGAAAATATGGAAAATATTAATGACAATAAAGATAAACCCAGAATATCATTACCAGACGTCCAACATGCTCATCACGTTCATGCTGCCGCATCAACATCGTCTGTGTCGTCTGCTACGACCGTGCGTTGTATAGACGCGGATTCTCGCAGCAATATAAGCACACCGAAAGATATTGCGGATATCAGGGATATAAAGGATGTATCAAAAGAACACAATAAATGTGATAAGGATTGCGATAAATGCTCTATGGAAATGCCGAAGAAAAAAAATATATTTAATGAATTCGCCGTAGATAATTTTGTACCATATATAACCGAAGAAAATTTGCTGGCGGCACAAACAAATATTATAGATGTAGATAATTATAATTTATGTATCGATAATAAAGATATTGACGTTCTTGATATTAAAAGAGGTCCTTTGTGCGATATACAAGGATTACAAGATATCCCAGATTTAGGAGGAGATAATAAGCGACTTCGCGGATACGACGCGTACAATAGTCGCCTAGGTGATCTAACTTATGATATTTTGTAATATGCAATATTTAATATGTAATATGTAATATGTAATATTTAATATGTAATATTTAATATGTAATATGTAATATTACAGTAATATTAAACACTGTTTCTTTTATTAGGAGGAACATATTTGATATCTAGAAATTTAAAGATATCTTCTTCGGAATTAATTATATCTTTAGTATCTATAAATTTCTTATCAGTATTATTTTTAATTCCATATTCAGACAATGAATATCCTTTTTCCAAAGCAATTCTTCGCATATATATATTAAATGAATAGGAACCAGTGAAATATAATAATGCGAAGTAATAATATGATGGGTCTGCTATCAATATATCTATTCTTCTAGCGGGTAATTCTGGAGATAATTTACACAATCCCATAAATTTGCTTTTTCCACTCGCAAGTGTTTCTATAATATAATCTCCTTTAGTAAGTTCAGATATTAAATTTTTAATATCTAAATCATCTCGATTTTTTATAAGAATATCAATATCACCCATATCCTTATTTTTTCTTCTATAACTTCCTACAAGTTCAAATTCAATATTTTTATAGACCTTTTTAAATATTTTATCTATAATTTTATAGTGCTTTTTTCCTTCGCTCATAGGAATACGCATATTCATATCATTATAATATTTTAAACCTATTTTTTGTTTTTCATTGAGTAATTCGGGATGTTCGTATAATTCTTCAAATGTGCTAATCTTATTCATTAGTTCATTAATTTTAACAGGACCTACGCCATATAATTTACCTAATTTCTTTTGTAATGAAAATCGCGGATCATTTAAAGCGTTTTCAACTGCCATCATTTTACCTGTTTCTATTAGTTCTTTTATTTTAGCATTTATCTTGTCGCCAATTCCATTTATATTTTTAAGATCATCCATATTATTTATAGAACCTGGAAACAATTCTATTGAATCTATTACCTTACTATATGCTCTCGCCTTAAACGGTTCCTTGTTAAGTTTCTCATAATCCTCCAATATTTTTAGATTATCTATAATAGATTGCTTATAATCAATCATCTTAACACCCTTTTTAGGTTTATATTTTGCTATTTCAGGTACATCAAGTACATCAGGAATGATAGGAGCAACTGGAACTTCGACAATATCATTTATTTGTTCCTTAAGTAAAGCCTTTTTATTATTTAATTTTTTTAAATATGCTGCTCCCACACATTTTCCAGTACGAGGATTTAATACTTTCGGAGGAGGACAATTATTATTCATTCTTATTTATTTTACATAAAATAATATTCAATTTTTATTATTTTTATATAGATTTTGTATAAGAATATTTTATATAAAAGAATGTATATATTATTACGATAATAAAAGAATAAAATAGTAATACAATATGCTTATAGTACCAATTGGTGTAGATTGTAAAGTTGCTGATTTTTGTGTCAAGTATAATCTTCGAAAAATGTCGCTTCCATTTGATTGGTGCGTATCATATAATGGTGTTTCAAAGTGTCTAGCAGATGATTTTAGACAATTCATAAACCCATTGAATAATAGAATAAATGTATATGATATATATTTTCATCATGATTTTGATAATACTAATCTAATACAAAACGATATAGATAAATATATAAGAAGATGTAATAGATTGTTAGATATTTTAAGGAAAGGCGAAGAAGAGATTATTTTCTTAAGAAATGGTCATTGCTGTCATCATCATTCTGAACAAGATGGTAAATATAATAAAATTGTAAGCGATATAGAAGATGCTGAAAATCTCGATAATGTAATTTCAGAAAAATACCCAAAATTAAAATATAAAATAATAATTATATTATCATGCGATAAATGCTTCAAACCTAATGTAGAGTATAAAAGTATTAAAAAAAACATACACATTTATAATATAGCGTCTTCGGAGTTTAATTTAGAAAGATTTAATGGTAAATGTTTTGAAATTTGTAAAAATTTGAATTTATTATAGTGATATGATATGATATGATTATTATTTTATATTTATAAATTTAAAAATATATTATTATATTAGTAAGTATATAAAAAATAATGAATGATAAAATTGAGTTTGACCAAATATTTGCCGAATGTGTAGGCACTTATGTTTTCTTCATGTGTATATTACAATCAACGGATCCTTTCCCTATTGCTATTGGTTTGTTAGCAGCAGTTTATATGTTTGGTAAAGTTTCAGGAGGTTTCTTCAACTCAACATTGAGTTTCATCATGTATCTTAAAGGATCAATTAGTTTTATTAAATTATTAGTTTATATTTTAGCACAGACTATTGGCGGCATCCTTGCTCTAGCAACTTGGAAAATAATTAATAACAAGTAATAACTTGAATATATAAAGATTCAACTATCTATGATTTTTTAGATACTATACATAATATAGTATTTACAATTCTTTGATTCTGGAACATCACTATCATATATAGGCAATACTATATATTTATGATTCTTATTTTGTTTAGTAATATGCGACGAATTAATATTCTTCAAATTATCACTAGTAATTCTGTCTGACGCTTTAAGTTCCTTATGTTTTTTATGATAATATTTCTTGAGATACTTGGATATATAGTATCCGTCGATATTTAAGAAATATCCAGATTCGTTTAATTCTATTTTAGTATTAAATATATCACTTAATGTTTTAGACACTTCTGGAATAGTATCGATTAATTTCGATAACTCAAAATATTCTGCGTCTTTTAATTCAAAGTTATGTTTTAACTGATGTACTCCAGGACTTCTGTCTTTTACACTAAAAGGCGCCAAATATTTATTGCTTTCCAATTCCTCACCATTATGCTTGTCAATGATATTTTTAGCACATTTTTCCATAACAGAACATATATTTTTACACATTTGAGTAGAATATACTGTGGTTGAATTATATGTAGCCCATTTTTTAAATCTTCCTGTAATTCTTCCAAATAATTGGTACATTGTATCATTCAGTATATTATTATATCCAAATATAGCCGATGTAAAATTTCCCAATTTCTCTGTTATAAGTGTCTGTCCCATTCCAACACAATTAAACCCGATATATACTATAGGTCTGTTTGTAATTTTATTAGATTCTATATAATACGCAATTAAATCTCCTAGTTCGCCATTTTTAAGTATTAATGGTATAGTTATAGTTTCAGCAGACGCATTTTTATATTGAATATTCTTCTCTATACCATTAAGCATAATAATAATACAAGAACTATCGCAATTAAACAGATGCTCCCTAATATAATTATGAGATATCCTCCTAATATTTACAGGTATAAATACTCTAGCAGATTTAGATAATATATTAGGATATTTATCGAGAACATTTTTAATAAAATTTATAGTAAATATTTCAGTATTATTAAACCCATGTTTTATATACTCTTGTTTTATAGTTTTCTTATCACCGCATTTCTTAGATTCGGCAATATCGCATATAAAATTGATATCCTCATATCCCATATAATCTGTATCATAATAATTGTCTATATGTAATATTTTAATTTTAGACCAATATCCTATCTTATTGTCGCTCCATATATTATTAGGCGATGCTGACATCCCATATAATCCAGCGACTATATTTAGATTATTGATACTCTCTATCTTTTTGCGCATATTATTGGCAGCAGAATTTTTTATATATTTATGGAGTTCGTCAAAATATACAAATACTCTCTTAACTTCATATTGTCCCTCATTCAACTTTTTTATAATATCAAAACAGTCATTAAACCTCTTGTTATTACTACACGCTATTATAATTCTAGGCAGTTCTAGAGTTATCTTGTCATTCTTTGGATCCGTAAATATCTTTTCGGCACTATTTATATGTCTATATTCGCCCTTATATACCGAAGCAAATATACATACAGCGGTATCTCCATATATATCATTTACACACGCCAATCTATTAGAGAATTGCTTATTATTCAATAAAGTATTCATCGTAAATACTATATGAATGCTTCTCCCGCATTCTTTATCTTTTTCTAGACTTTCCATTATTTTATTACATATTACAAAGGTCTTTCCCATTTGTGTAGGAAGAACACATAGTCTGAATTTATTCTCTTTTATACCACGTTCGCATCCAAGACACCCGCCTCCTTCCATTGCCAAGATACAATCTATAACAATATATGCAAGTCTTTGGATAAACTAGTAATATATTAAGATGTATTAAGGGGAAACCATATCAATTTTTAACTTTAATGCTTAAATTATTACATATTTAGATGGAAAAATAAATATATTTGTTATAATTTAGCAGTTATAATATATTTACACATTACTATCATAGTAATGCGCAGTAAATGAAACCCCAATGACACTTTATTATATAAAACGCATATTTTGGCATCAGAAGGATTGCTCTATCAAAAGTTTTATCAAAGTTTAATCTAGAATAGAACAAAAAGAATGGCAACTACTAATGTTCTTACTGTGATTATCTGAAGTATTTCAGTAATAAGAATTATATTTTATATTAAAAATCTTATTATATAAATAAAAAAATGATATTATATTAATAGATTATAAAGAACATAATGGCGATTACATATAAGACGAATGTTGTAGAGGATGTTTTAAAAGTTGTTGAACACTTAAATGATACTAAAATTTCAAAACCAATTATGACAATTTATGAGTTTGACAAAATTATCGCTTTGAGGACGCAACAAATTGCCTCTGGCGCACCTCTATTTATTGACAATATTACTACAGATGTTAAAAGTAATATGGAATTGCGTCAAATTGCTTTGAAAGAACTTATAGAAGGACGTCTGCCATTCATGATTGAAAGAAAATTACCAAATAATAAGAAAGAATATTATAGAGTTCGTGATCTAGATTTAGTAGCAGTTCGAGATAGAATCAGATAAATTACTTATTCATTAGAATTGCTTAGGAAAATATCTTTGAGAGTATAAAAATTGATATTTTATATTTTGTAATATAGTTTATATGATATAGAGCATATCATCGTGTATTAATAATGTCGTTATTATTAAACGATGATATATTGGATTATTTAAAATGTCATTTAGATATTAATGATTACGATAAGATGAAAAAAGTCTCTGTAAAACACAGATATCTATTTGATTTGAAACCATTGCTCTTCAATAAATATTATGATAAACTCTTGAATATACAAGGGTCATCGGTAGAGATGATTCTTAAAATAATTGATTATAATGTTAGAAAGAAATATAAATTTAAGAAAAACAAGACAATTATTAAAAAACTATTGAAATATTCTAATTATATAGAGATATCTATCAATAATAATAATATATTTATTATAGAATATCTTATTGATATTTTATACAATACTTCAAAGAAAAAATATGAGAATCTTAAGAATATTATTATAGAGTTATATAATAATGATAAATTATATTATGGAGATATTGGCGACTTCTGTGCTTCTTTGACAATTATTACTAAATATTTTAAAAATGATTTAGACAATTATTATAATGAATATTTAGAATTGTTATATAAATTAAATGTAGGTATATTGCTATTTATTATTGTAAAGAAATTTAGCGGATGCGCAGATAATATAATTAATACATATAGACCAAGTTGTATTAATTTATTCAATACGCAAAATATGAAATTAGATGAATATTTAGAAATTATATATCAGGGTGTTTATGCTGATGAAAAATATTTCAAAAAGTATTATATAGATATAATAGTTAATTTAATGAAAGAACTCTATATACCACAAATTTACGAGTAATTGCTATACAAACACTGATATTAGTATTTTATTTTTGTAAAAAATGATTTATATTGTATATTATTTTTTTACAATGAATAGTATCTTTTTACAAGAGGATATATTAGATTGCTTTAAGAGTCATGTTGATATAAAAGATTATGATAAACTTAAAAAGGTATCATCGAAATACAGAAGATACTTTGATTTGAAACATTTGATAGATTCTAAAAAATATGAAGATATTATGGTAATTAAAGGGTGTTCCGTAGATATTCTCACTATTATCATGACCCAACATATAATAAAAAAATATAATTGCGAAGAGAACAACGAAATTACTTCGCAAATTGTAAAACAAAAAAATAAGTTCAGTTTATCTCCAAATAATAAATCGCATTATATATTAAAATCATTACTTAATCTGTATTACAATTGCTATAATAGTAATTATCAAGGCATTATAATGTGTCTGTGGGTTTTTCAAGATATTTGTAATAAAAAACTGCGACCTAATAATTTTGAATATTTCATTCAACCAGTTTTATCATACGTAGAAGATATACAAAAAGAAAAAATGTCTCAAAATAATGATATTGATGATGATATTGGTGAATATGATGAAAATTTAAGTGTTAAAATGCTAATTTGTATGAACTTATATATATATTTATCAATTATAATGAAGAGATTTAAAAATATAATTACAAATAATTTACAAATTAAATTAAATGCTCTTATTATCGAAGGTCTAAATATTAATCTACAAGAAAATGTTTTAGATTACATAGATTTTAACATAAATGCCCTCTCTTTCCCAAACTATTACACCAACTATGTTAAATATATTTGCAATAATCTTTTGCTATAATGTATCGTAATCTTCTATATTTCAATAGTATATTATTTATATGTTTGCAATAATCTAGTAGCAGTATAGGTCGAACCAGGTTTTTACAAAAAGTGTAAAATATAATTTGAGTACATAACTTTTTTTATTTAGAAATTTCTAGAAAACTTTTGAAATATTAGAAAAATAAAAGTTATGTACTCAAATTTTAAAAATAAAAATTTATTAAATTTTTGGTTTGCTAATAACATCATTTTAATGCTACATAATATCTGTATTTCCATAACTTCTTCTTGTTTTTCATAATAAAATCTCTATATTTATTATTCCATGTTTCACACCACATGTCTTTCGAATAATTACTCATATTTAAAATATAATTAGACGATGATATATAAGGACGACGCATTGTTTTTCCTCCAGTAGTAAAGAATACCATATCATATACATTCTGATACATTACCCATTCATAAGAATCGCAAGAAAACTCCATAAACCATCTAAAACCTTCGCGTGGTCTTATATTACATAAATTCATATAATTTCCAATAACCATTAATCTTTTAATATGATGAAGATATCCTGTTTCAAATGCTTCACGAATACTATCATCGACCGGGAGGACTCCAGTATTTCCAGAATACCACTCTTTAGTTAATAACTTATTATTTCCAAAATAATTTCCTGAAAAATCTACATATAAATAGCAATAATGTTGATATTCGCGCCAAAAAAGTTGCCTTATAAATCCTTCATAACTATTCATAGGAATATCTCGTGTCTTGCGCGCTTTCTCTAATATATTTATGATATCTATAGGATTTATAAGACCTATATTTATTAATGCCGATAAAAGAGAATGACATAAATGCCTATTGTTTTTGTCTATGTAATCTTGATAGTTTCCATAATTTTTAATTTTATTTTTAATGAAATGCTCTAGCCATTTTAGAGAATCCGCTCGTGTTATCGGATATATAAAATCGTTCTCTTTACCTAAATTTCCACAATTATTTTTAAAATGTTTCTCTATATATTTTTTAGCATCTTCGATATACTTTGATATTTCTTTTTTAACAATCATATCTTCATAAGGTTGAGCAATACATACAATATTTTTCGGTTTCTGTCTATTTAATTTATCCTGTGATTTAATATTAGGTATTATATCAAGTTCCTTTTTAGACCACATATAAAATGCGTTAAAGAAAAACTTATCAGTTTTATCACGATATCTTTTAATATGTTTAATGGATAATAATAAATTAGGAGTATCACTATCATATATTATAGTGTTCCTAGGCAGTTTTAATATATCTAATTTATTTATAGGATAATATAGTGTATATTGTTCAGTGTCCGCAAGTTTTTTATTAAACTCGTAATATGTAATACTATACCCACTCTTTTTCATTAAATCATATTGATACTTCATTGACGCGCGATGTAATAGTAATTTCTTCTTATTATAATTATAATCTGTAAAAAAATGAGGACATTCCCATAGTATATACTTATATGACTTGTCAAAATATTTAATATCAAATAATTGATTAGGCAGAATTAAGAATATCATACGGTTTTTATTATATCTCCTTATTATCTTATAATTTTTTTAATAATACATTATCTATTTTACTCGCAATAGCATCTATAGTATAATTATTGTTATAATAAGTAATATCTTCGTTAAATACGGGACGATTAATAAACTCTAGATATTTTTCATCGTCATTATCTAATTCAATAATCTGATTAATTAAATTAACGTGAGATTCTCTGTCTTCTCCTTTCAAGAATAACATAGAGTTCGGATTAAGTACTTTGTGTATGTGGTCTGAACTCCAATATATAGGAATACTCCCGGACATATAAGGATTTATTATTTTCTCCGTCGAATATGTACCTATCTTGTTATTTTCAAAACATATGATAAACTTATAATTGCTAATAAATTCCCTAAATGTTTCAGTCCATTCAGGTCTCGGAATTATATAACCTATATTATTAGCGTATGCTCCTCCCGAATCAATCTTTTTATATTGTTTTAAATAATCAAACATTCTATTGCGCGTTTCGCAACTATCATTAGATACAATAAAACAGCAGAATTTTTCAGGTATTTTTGTTATCGTTGGTTTATTAATTATTCTATCTAAATAATTACTATTTTGTAAATATACAATATATAATGGTAGGTCTACAATATTATCCCTTGTTTCGCTCGAATACAATAATAAATCATATTTATCAGGATTTGTTATATATGGTTCTCCTGAAAAAAAGATTTTATATTTCCACTCCTTAACATCTACTAGTGTTGCGCCAAACACCGATTCAAACAAAACATTCGCTATATTTAAATCATCTGTAATTTTGAAATTTCGTATAATAGTTTTTGAAAATATATTTTCAAATATTCCTATATTATTCGCATGCGTTTTATCCATGAATCCGTACCAAAAAGCATTTATATATATATAATATTCTGTGGTATCTGTAGAATCGGTAGTATTAGTCATCTGTATTTATTCTTTATTTCAATATAATTTAATATATATTATGTGTTTATATATGTATATGTGTGTATATGTATATGTGTATATATGTATATGTGTATATGTGTATATGTGTATATGTGTATATGTGTATATGTGTATATGTGTATATGTTCTAAATTATATAGTATATTCTAAAAATTGACTATGTATAATCGTATAAATAATTATCAAATATCATGAACTCCTATGTGCCAAACGCTACCGTCTCTACGCCCAGAGATACTAAATCAAAAATTAAAGTAGATATTCCTAATGCTCCGAAGAAACCCGTTCAGAAAAAATTGGTAATGGACATGTCGCAAGAACTTATGTGTCCGTGTGGCGGAGGTCAATCGTGTATTGTGGATAGAAGATGGGTAGGCGATTGGGTACATGAAGACGATGTATTCGCAAGTGCTGGATTGCCTATTAGGAAAAACTGCTATGTAAATTTTACGAAGGAACAGAAAAACATTCTCGTGAAAAATATTTAATTAGCATTTGACTGCTGCAGTAATGTATTATATGTATTGTATGTATTATATATTTTTTATTTTCGTAAAAAATGATGTCTTTCTAATATAATAGAAAATATATGAAATAAATATTATGAAAAAAACTATAATACGCAGTGATATAAAATATCCACATGTTAAAGATTTTGATAATATCTTTCGCATTGAAAATATTATATTTACAGATTTCAATATAATAGCGTCTAAAAATTATAATAGAATAGCCAATATCTTGAGGAATAATAATATTACTGGATTTAACAGAAAAAAATATAAAATATCATCTAGTATTCCTAGAATACATGATACATTGAGTTATTATCAACAAAATAAGGATTTCAATTACAAAACAACATATAATACTTATTGGGATACTTTAGATTTGATGCTAATTCGCCAAAAGATTGACAAGAAACAGCGATATGATAGTTTAGATTACAAAGATGTTAAATATGGAATACAATTATCATCGCCTCGTAGATTCATAATATAATCTATATTATTTAATACATTTACTACATTTCATATAAAGTATATAGAATATATATATAGTATTACACTAAATGAATATTGAAAATCTATATGATATTATGGAAAGTATTGATAAAAAGTATATATTCGCATATACTATTTATAATAAAAGATTAATTAAGAATTGCTTCGCTACTTGGAAGAAATAATCTTCTTTGGCAATAAGATATCTATAATTATTAATATTTCTAAAGCGTATTCGGTAGCATTTCTAATATATGCGCATTTATTTTTTATTACTCTTAATGCCTTAACATTTTTATTATATACACATGGTATTAAGTGATAAGCGTGATTAATATTCGCTGCCAACATAATATAAAATATGTATTTTATTATATTCATAATTTGTTCTAAATTATATTACTATTTATAAAATTTGATTGCTTATATGTTTTATTACTTCGCCACCAAGCCAATACCTAAAGCGACACTTGCTCATCGTAAATCAAAGTACCTCAAAGTACCTCAAAGTACCTCAAAGTACCTCGTGCATAGAAAAGTAATCTAGTTCTTAATAGTAGATATGTCTGCACCGAAGAACTTTGTCGTTTCCTTTCGGAATGACAGCAGAAATATTAATGCTATTATGGAGGGAGGATATGGAAAGCATATTACTGACATTATTATCGCCATTAATTCGTCGAGTGATTTTGAAGAAGCGAAAAATAACAAAATTCCTTGTATTCAAGACTATATCTACAAAAATATGAAGCATATTGATTTCTTAATCTATTTGTATGGACAATCTTTGGTGATTAGTCAGTATATAGATAGATTCGGACCTATCACAGAATCTTCTATTCTCGAGGTTGATTTCGCCACGCTAATCATGGATAATATCATAGTGATTCACGAGGCGCTTCATTATCCTGTAAATAAATTTACGAGGTCTGTATCTTCTCAAACATCATTGGTAGATTATTCTACTCCATCACTGTCTCCTAGAACTTCGCTGAAGTCAAGCAGTTCTTTTAGTTTTGATGAAAGTGAAGAGTATCATTCAACATCACGACTAATTCACCAACATATTAACGAATTAAGTGAAGAAGAAATTATGAAGTTGCTTTCGTAATTTAGTCATAATAGTAGTTTTATATCGTGAAAAAATGATAAATTTATATATTATTTTTTATTTTACATAATAGATATATATGAAAAATATGAAAAATCAAGGAAATGTTATTATAAACAATATAGAAGAACTATTAATAAAAGAATATTATATAAAATATTTACCAAAAAATAGCGAAATATTGAAAAAACCTTATAATACTATATATGATAGGGAAATATTAAATATATATAGTAATATTTATTCTAGATGATTATAGATGATTATAGATGATTCTTCTAATTTAGATAGTTTGTCGTTATGATTTTTTTTATATTACTCAACTCTTTTTTAATTAAGACGTTTTCTTCTTTTAATTCTTTTATTTGCGACGTCAAATCTTTAATTGCCTCTACAAATACGGCACCTAATCTTTCATAGCATATTGTTAAATAGTTTTCTCCAGACGCTGAAGAAATTGTTCCGTTATCGTCTTTAGACATATCGAATGGTGCTATTTTAACAATTTCAGGTAGAACTTTCTGAACTTCTTGGGCACTAAGACCTATTTGTTTTTCATTTTCAAACCCGGCATTTATTGCTATTTCGTTTGGAGAATAATAATAACCATTTAAATTATTTATAATATCGAGAGAATTATGTATATTAGATGTAAATATTTTGAGTCTTTTGTCAGAATAAGAATGCGTTATTGTTCCAGTGGCAACAATATTTCCAATAACATGAAGTCTTTCTAAAGGATTAAACCTTGAACCATTTGGAGCGACAAATTCACCTACTCCCAAGTTGCCATTACTTCTCAAAATCATTTGTAAAGTGCCGCGATTAGAAAGTTCCATAGTATGTCCAACAGAACTCAATTGATTTACCTTGAATATAGTTTTAGTATTTTCACTTTCAACATTAAGTAATTGTATATTAACATAATTGTCAGTACCTCCTGTATTAATAGTATATTGACCGCTATCCAATGTAATACCTTTATCAAAAACAACTCTTTCTAAAAATCTAAAACTATTATTAATTGTTGCCGAATTATTATCAATTGAACCTATATGATATTCCTCTATATTATTATTAGCAGCGTTTGTTCTTAATGAAAAGCACCTATTCTTATTTCCACAGAATAATTTATTAATATTATCTAATGTTAGATTTGTTATTCTAGATGATAAAATATTAGAATTATATTCGTTTATATCAATACCATTTATTCTATAAACTCCATTGATATTTACATTACCATCAACTACCAAGCGATTTAAATTATCCCTAGGTTCAATACCAATCCCAACACAATGATTGTTTGTAACTGTTTCCATAGGATAATATATAAAGTCGCTATTATCTTTTCTTCCCCATTTTGAACTAGTGTTATTTAAATATGTAAGTTCGTTGTTATTATTTAATTTAAAATCAGCACTCAATTTTATAATACCAGCAATATTACAAGACGCCAAAGGATATTGACCCAATATGTCATAATTTAATTGTTGTTCGCCAATTATTAAATTGCTATATGCCGGAACTCTAATATTTCCATTAACTTCAAAAGTGTTTGAACTATTATTCCATCTTAAATCATCCGTTTGACTAATTGTTGTTCTATCGACAATATCAATATTATTTAAATTTGCTAGTAAAAGACCTCCTTTGATATTATATATATGGTTTCCCGTTCCTCCTCTTGCGGGTACTAAAATACCTTGTGTAATTTCATTTGCGTTAATATTTCTTAATTTAGAACCATCGCCGTCAAAACCCCCAGTTTTTAATATATTATTATTATATGTTAAGTTAGAATCCTGTTTTATTTTATTATTATCGCCAAATAATAAATGATTTGGTATAATACTATTAATACCTGTGCCTCCGTAAATAACATTTAATACTCCAGAATCTATGTTTGCCGCATTTATTTTTGTAATATTGCTCCCAAGACCTATAAACTGTGTAGCAGTTATATTTCCATTTACATCTAATGTTGTCTTTGGTTGTAATGTTCCTATACCTACACTTCCTCTAAATAATGATGTTCCATAAACTTCTAAAATATTACTTTGAGATGCGCTTAAATTAAGATTATAATTAATTTGTAAATAATTGCTTGTATTCATTACATTTCCAAGAACATTTGAACTGATTATAATACCATTATTAAATATATCTCCGCCTACGTCCAAATTTTTTTTAGGAACAGCACTATTAATACCTATATTACCGCTTTCAGTTATAGTAAAATAGTCTGAAAACACTGGCGACCCAGATGAACCATATGTAGTACTGTTAATAGAATTTTTTAGTATTTTATAATCATTTCCAACTAATCCAATATTCCATACCATTATTTATATATATAATTGTTCTCTTATTATTTTTAAATAATATAATTAATATATTCTAGGATATATTGTAGGATATATTATGAAAGATAACTGTGATAATGTTATTACATTGAAACAGTATGGTCCTACTTGTTGGTTTAACAGTATTCTAATGGCGGTTTTATATAGCGAAGAGAGTCGTAAACTGCTTTTGAAAAAATCCAAGAAGTGGAATAAAAAGATATTAATATTTAAAACATTGAAATATATTTTAGAAAATAAGTATTTGCGTTCTAGTAATATATATAATGATTACGAATATTTTGATAAAATAAGACCAGAATATATATTGGAAAAACTCTATAAATATAATAAAAAGAAGTTTTCATTTAATCCTAAAGTTAAAAAAGGAGGTTATGCGACATCGTTATATATAAGGAAAATCTATAAATTGTTAGGTGTAAATGTATTATATCTTGATTTAAAAGATGATTTATTATATTACTCTAAATACAATAACACATATGTCGATAATAAGATTATTACAAAAGATCATAAAATAAAAATTTTGTTTAAATATGTTTCTAAAGAAAAGGTATTAGAGAAGTTTGAAAATCCTGATGTAATTATTATTAATTGTACTAAATCTTTTAATAATGATGTACCCGAATATTATAAAGTTCCGAAGGATTCGCCATTTTATAAAATTACTAAATTAGATGATAATGTTATTATTAAAGGGATGAACTATCAGCAAGATTCTGTACTATTATCAAATTGGAATCTTACAGGAATAGGAGGGCATTCAATAACTGGAATTAAATGTAAGGGTAATAGATACGTATACAATGGATGGACGCGTGGTACAATTGATATACATTTACAAGATTTAAATTTTACCAAAGAAGATTATGTCAATGAAAGAATATGGATATCGCAAGTAATTGATAAAAAGATATTTTACATAAATGTTAAAAATGATAAGATAGTTTATAAACTGCCTGCTGATGGTAAAGTAGTTTCAGATAACATACATATTCCATGCGAATTAATGAAATATGATTGGAATGTTAAGAAAAATAGTCAGTTTTGTATAAATAAAAAAGAGTGTTTATTAGATGCTCATACAGATAAAAGTATTAAGGATATCCTAAAAAACAATAAGGACGAATTATGTTTTTCATTTAATAGAGGCCCTAGGAATATTATATATATTAATAAAAACAGTGTTAATGATGCGAAAAAGGATAAAAAAGAGTGCCCTGAAGGTAAAGTATTGAATCCATTGACTAATAGATGTATTAAAATAAAATCAATTAATAAATTGCCTAAAGTATCATTGAGCAAAATAGATAAGAAGTGTCCCGAAGGGAAAGTATTAAATCCGAAGACGGGACGTTGTATAAAAAAAGAGAATCTAATAAAAATGAATGCCAAGAATGTCAATGGCGCCAAGGTCGCCAAACAGTGTCCCGAAGGGAAAGTATTAAATCCGAAGACGGGACGTTGTATAAAAATAAAATGACGTAATCCATAAAGATAATTTAATTTATGAACAATTATAAGCATATAAGTATGTAAAATAGTACTTACTATTATCTATTTCCTTTAATTTATCAACATTTAATGAATATTTATTTTCAATACAAAAACCCAATATATTTTCAAATAACAAAGTATCATCTTCTAAACCATTATTGGGATTTGCAAAAATATTTAATATTTTAAAGCGCCCGTTCGCCAATTTTCTTAACAAACATATATAATTTAAATCCGAATCACTATTATAAATGCCAAGAACTATGCTAGGAGTCGAGAATCTGTTTTTATTTAGCCATATAGTATCATTAATTATTTTTTCTTGAGATTCCTTATTATCTTTAGACCATTTATAAAAAGATGTATAAACGTTATTATAATTTAATAGACATACGTTTTTACTATTATAATTATCATATTTATGTATATTATGTGGTCCTATATTAATAGGATATGAATTAGTAATTGAAATATTTATTATATTTATAAATGCTAGATATATAGCAAAGAAATATCTTTTCATATATTTTATTATATATTATATTATATACTTATATAAAATATATTTCATTTATTCTCACCTCGTATATAATACTACAACATAGATACCTAGTTTTCCTGAAATTATTTTATAATTTAAAATTTGAGTACATAACTTTTTTTATTTAGAAATTTCTAGAAAACTTTTGAAATATTAGAAAATAAAAAGTTATGTACTCAAATTATATTCTTTTATTTTTTAGAAAATTCTAGATACCTTTGTGATATCTATGATATCTATGATATCTATGATATCTATGATAGTATAATGATAATAAGATATGTGTATCTCTTAAAGACTTAAAGATTATTTATTATATTAATAATAAATGAAAAAGTCATTACGACAATCCTGTTTTATATCTATTGAAAATAACAAAAATATAGGTTGCCAATTATTCAATATAGCATATTTGATAAATATATTAAATAAATCTAATGAAAAAAATATTAAGAGGAAGATTGTATTCAGAAAAAGTAATAATATCTATACCAATAGTTTATTCAAAGGTTTATTTACAGTTCTTGAAGATGATAAATATGACAAAATAAATTTTGAGAAAATGTCTATTAATGATATTAATATCGAAGAATTAAGCGCAACTTATAAAAATATTGAGATATGCGATACAGATACTAGTATTATCGCCAAAACATTTAAGCATATAGATGAATCTATTAAGAATAAAATACTCGATTTAGTTTATTCTAACGAAGATTTGATGTATGCGGCATATTATAAATATAGAGATATCCAAGATTTTTTTGGAAATAATGTTCAAGATAAGGATTTGGTAGTTTTACATATTCTTAAAGATACTAAAGTAGATTATGATTATTACTATAATGCTTTAAGTATTATGGAACTAGCAAAAATAAAAAATTGCGCTGTTATAACAGATGATATAGAATGGGCAAAAACATTTCTGTCTGATATTAACGATTCCTATACACATATCTTTAATTATGTTAATTATACAGACGAAAATAATAACTATGAAGTTAATTTTATTTTGATGTCAATGTTTAAAAATATCATAATATCTGATAACAAAGATGATATGGATAGTATATGGGCGTCATATATTAGCCACTATGATATTAAAAAAGTAATAACGCCTGATAAAAATGTTATACATAAATATATAACAGATATATTATAATAAAAACTATGATTAATAACGACCTGTATTTTACCTTCATAAAAATATCAAGTAATTATAAAAATTTAATGGTATGTAAATATTGGTATAAAAATATTATTAAAGATATTAAGAAAAAGAAACTAGAGTTTTACGATACACAATTATATTACGCAATAAATAATAAACACACATATTTATTTTACAGCAAATTTGATAAAATACTATTGAGCGCTTATGACAACATAATATTAAATATTATAAAAATTGTAATAAACGACGAAGATATTAAGGATAATTTTATGAATAAAATGATAGAAAATTATAAACAATTAAGTATTATTATAGCGATATTCTATAATTATAATACTAATACTAATACTAATACTAGTATAACAAATAGAAATGATAATAATGATAATAATGATAATAATGATAAATTTGATAATATAGAGAAATATATCGCAGAAGACTATTCAAAATTATTGAGTAAATATTATAATTATAATATCATATTAGCGTAATATAGAGTAATATAAATCTAACATTTAACATTTATAGTCATTACAGGACTTAAGAAACCACTGTCTTTAAATATTATTCTATAATGAAAATGTCTTTCTAATATTTTATTGAACATTTTTTTTACCTTGTATTTATCAGGACAATACAAGCGCACTTCCGCTTGTCCATTTTTAACTACAGATACGCCTATATTATTGAAACTCTTATATGCTTCAAAAGGGTCCTCTATTATTTTTGAATTATCTGTACTATTTGCTGCCCAATAAATTATTTTTGTTCCATCGTCATATTCGCTCATGTCTATGGTATATTTTAGATTTGCCCCAGAAGGATATTTAGGGTCACATAGTAAAGTATTGGGCAAATATGTTAATCCTAAAAAGGGCAAGAAAGTCTCCTTCTTTAATGATAAAAATATTATTATAGATATTATTATTATTGATAATATACGAATAAATATATTATAATCATCATTAAATAGTATATATATACTTGTCGTTAATGCGTAAAGCATTAAAATAAAAACAATTATCATATGTATATATATTTCGGTCTTAAATAGGTCATTCATATTTTTTAGAAATCTATTATATAAAAAGAATATTATTATCCTACGTAAATACTATCTGCGACACCCATATTAATAGATTCTTCGGCGTTAAACTGTAGGTCTTTAATGAGAAGGTCTTTTAGCATTTTCTTATTAATTTTCGTTTTTGTTAGATAAAAGTTATTAATATGTTCCTGAATCTTAATACAATTTTTATACGTATCATCAATATACGCCAATTTACCCCAGCATCCAGAGCGTAATTCGTGAATCAATACATAAGAATTTTTACACACATATCTCTTTTTACCATGAATACTAATAAGAGTTCCCGCCGAAGAAACACTTCCATCAATTACGGTATTTATAGGAATCCGCGAATTTTCCATACAATCAATAATAGAAAATGCTGAAGATATACATCCTCCGTCTGTTGTAATATGTAAAAACATCTCAATTTTAGTATTCTTTTCTACTTCTTCAATTTTAAGTTCATTTTCCAGCGCCCTAATGTTTTTACAAAGAAGAAAAGCAGATTTCGCAGTGATATATCCCGAAAAATAGATATGGTTGTTATTAATATAGATATCATTGTTATTTTCATTATCACCTCCATTTTCATCTCCGGATTCTTCATTTTTAGTCATTAGTTTCCTCTTCTTGCTTCTTTTAGCAAATTCCATAATATATATTATATGCGTTTAAATCTTATATGATAAATTAATAATATCGCACCATAACACATGACTCTAGGTTGCGCTATTTAGTTATAAATATTTGAATCCGTAATATGTGAATAATGCTTGTAATATTGAAAATACGCACATAATAAATATAATTTTTATAATATCATATATTTCAGGTATTTCTATCTTTATATTTGCGGTATTTTTAGCATCAATATTTCTTCCTATGCTAAAATGAATAATATTTTCAATAGTATTTAGAAATAAAAACACTATAGCGGATATGAGTATAAGATTATTATGAATACGTATTTTCATATTTTCTATATCTTTTCTATTATATAAAATTATATTTTAGATATATAAGCGGGTTTTTTATTTCTAGTTATTATAGATATAGAGATGGAATTATTTAATTATCTAATATTAATATTAATAATTTCTTTAATTATTCTAATAATATATTTTAATGACAAAATAAAGAGCGTATTATTTGACTATTATATGGAACCTTTTGCTGTTAATGAAAAAATAGGATTAAAATGGTTATATTTGGGAAATTCCGAACCAAATGGCGATAAAATTAGCAACGAAAAACTCTATATTTTATTGAATTATAAATGGGTTTCGCCTATAATTATTAATAATGATGAGTTTGATTCAATAGGAATAAAAAATATAACCTACGATAGTTTTATTGATATAGATGGAAGATTTTTTAAACCTTATAATATTTCAACAGATAATAAAAACATTGGGTTAATGTGGAGAGATTTAGGAATAAAAACCGAAAGATATGTAACAGATTTCTATAAAGAAATTAAAAATGATAAAATAAAAAAAGCAATTGAAGTTAAGCATAAAAATAATTCGCACGAAACTATAGACGGTGAAAAGATTATTACTTTTACTCAAAAAGAATATGACAATATTAAATCGGCAACTCAACTTACATACGATTCGTATATTATAATAGGAGATGACAAGCGCATCTATCAACCATACTATAAACATAAAATAGTTAAGACTGACGAACTTTTTTCGGATATAAATATAGATAAATTATTAACAAGAGGTTTCGATAATTCTTTCTTGAAATCCACGCCGATTAAAACGCATAATATGAAAAACGACGAATATTTTAATACCGACATCTATAATAATAAAGGGGTATCAAATAATGAACTACAATTTAATACCGAAGCGTTAAATTATAGACAGAGTAATGATAATAATTATAAATCTATTTTGGAACCAATAGAAGATAATTATCTGCCTTATATTCCAGAAAAATACAATGATGACCCAAATTATTTAACAGAAAAGACAATAAATCAGTATGTTATTATTGATCTTTATAAAAATATATTAGGCAGACAACCCAATCAGAAGGAAATTATATTAAATCTTCAAGATTTTTATGAAAAAAATAGCGACGAAGAAAAATTGAAAATGAGACTCTATAACACTACCGAATATAAAATGAATGTTAAAATGCAGTCAAATGAAATAGACCCAAGTCTCATCTCGAAAATATCCGAAAAAAACATTATTGACGAATTAATAGTAATCTACAAAAACTATTTTAATAAAGCGCCACATGATAAGATGAAAATACCTTTAAAACAGGCATATATTCATCTACAGTTTAATGACTATTTATTTAAAGCAATGTTAATGCACGATAATTATAATAAATTTGAAAACGAGATTCTGCGGGAATACATAATAAATGATGAAAAATTATTAGAAATATTTGATAACAATTTTATATTATATGAATTACGCTTAATAGCAAACGAATTAAAAAGGCGCGATATATTAAAAAGAAAGGCACTCGCTACTCCTATTGGATTATCAACTGATGTAGAAAAAAATAATGCCGAGTCAGCAAATAGTCCTGATACTGATTTAAATAGTTTGAAGCATATTTCTGATATTATGAAAAATAGCGAACCTGTATTTAATATTAACATTACATTACAAGATAAAAATACTTCTATGCCCTATAATAATTCAGATAATAAGAGAATAAATGATAACAATTATAACTCATTAGATGATGATTATTCTGCTATGTCATTTGATCCCGCAAACCCTAGTATTTCATTAAATATTCCCAATAATACAGCACAAGGAACCACAAAAGGAACCACGCAAGGAACCACGCAAGGAACCACGCAAGGAACCACTCAAGGAACCACGCAAGGAACCACGCAAGGAACCACGCAAGGAACCACACAAGGAACCACGCAAGGAACCACACAAGGAACCACACAAGGAACCACACAAGGAACCACGCAAGGAACCACGCAAGGAACCACGCAAGGAACCACGCAAGGAACCACGCAAGGAACCACGCAAGGAACCACGCAAGGAACCAAAATAATATCAACATCTATAACAAATTCGTC
>JACCDO010934628.1_pt1 | contig 29612 bp, 19 predicted proteins | sample 7446101 | NCBI WGS metagenome assembly JACCDO01 (sample SAMN15323440, study PRJNA562643) | freshwater metagenome | isolation source: river surface water | place: USA:Blue River Watershed | collected 2017-08-16
GAAAAAGTTAAAAAATTATAATAAACTAATCAAGAAAGACAAAATTTTAAAAAGTAAGAAAAATACAGTAAATAAAAATAAAAAAACAAATAAGAAACCAAAAACCATTAGAAAGAATAAAATCAATAAAATTTTAAAAAAACAAACTGGTGGTAATAATGATAAATTTTTAAGACAATTATTGGAAAATCCAAATATATGTCAAGCATTGATTATTGACATAGATACCATCTTAAAAAGTAATACTGAAAATGAATTAGAATTAATCAAAGATTTTAATTCAACAAATCCACCAAGGGACCTTCGAATGCCTCTTCAAAAATATTTTTATGATTATAATTATTTAAAGAATTTATTAATGACAATGGCTGGATATGTAGCTCAGGATACGGATACGGATGTGGACTCTTTTAGAGAAAAGCTATATGTGTATTTTGCTAGTAATAAATATACTCATGAAGAAATAATAAAAGCATTTTGTAATTTAGATGCTTATAATGGAACAAGTTTGGTAGAAGATATTTTAAAGCCATTATTAATAACGTATTATATTCCAGATTTTCCTACGTTAACAGATAAGATTAATTATCTTTCTGAAAATTTTAGAAATTATTTTATAACGAAACAGCCTGAATTAACTAGTGATTTTATTATTGACGAATTAAGTAAATATGAGTATTTCGAAAAGAAAAACAAGGTTTATGTATTAACATCTAACATGTCAATTGATGATTTTATAAAAACTGATGTAAATGGCAAAAAGTTTGATGTAGAATTTATATTTTTTAGTCAAATACCACCACCAGTAGCACCAAAACCAACAGGACGAACACCACCACCAGTAGCACCAAAACCAAAAGGACCACCACCACCACCACCAGGACGAACACCACCACCACCACCACCAGGACGAACACCACCACCACCACCACCAACACCACCAACAGAACGATCATCGGAACCACCACCATCATCAAATAGTGGTTCTAGTAATTCTGCACAAGAAAAAGCTAATCGTGAGTATCATGTTTTTATAGACACATTTAAGGAAGATATGGCAGAGTTAACACCTGCTAGTTTGTCACGTTTTCCATTTGCTGGTTCTTCACGTTCTCCATTTCAAAAAGATTTTGATAAAATTAAAGGAAATTTGTTAATTGATGCATATGATATATTTTTATTTGATTTTGATAAAACAATTACTAATGGGTGTATAGATACAAATATTTTTCCATTACATATAATAAGTCATGATGGCACAAAAGAAGGACAGACTACTTTTAATTTTGGTCCATTAACAATAGATTATTTAAGAGAACTTATGCCAAAAAATTACAAAGAGCCTAAAACCAACTTCGAAGCGTTTCTTCCAAATATGAAAAAATTTGTTGAACAATTATTTGGTTTAAAGAATGGATATTTTTTCGCTAAATTTGTTAGATATTTAACTGAACAAAATAAGAAAATAGCAATTGTTACATTAGGAGATCCGGGTGTTATTTTTATGTGTTTAGAAATATTATTTCTTTATCTTACTAAGACTAGTAAGAAGAAACATACTTATAGTAATCCATTCTATAATCCGTATGAAGAACTATCCAAAGAATCAATAGAACCGTTAATGTCTTATTCATCAGGTGTTATTTTATCTTTAAATCCTTCAACTGATGATGAATATACTCATTTTAAAAAAAATAAAATGATTCTACGTTTAGTTTTAGTTTTATCAGGTATATTACGTGTATCAGAAAACTATATGACAATACCTAACAGTGTAGAAATTAATACTTGGTTAAGAAGAACTCTATATTTTGATGGTGATGACACAAATATTGAAGCTTTAAAACAAGAAAAATATTTACAAGGTATGTCAAATGCAAATTTTTTGAAATACATAAGTGGAATAAAAACAGGTAAAATTCAAATTAATCAAGAAGGGGCTGTAAATATTCGTATGTTAAATAATACTATTTCAAATTGGAAATGGAAGGACAGCACTACTAAATTTGAATGTGAGTATGGTTATGGAGTGTCTATTAAAACAATAATTGAACTTCAAAATCGTTTAAGAACACTCCCTTACCCCCAATCTTTATTAGATTTACAAGTTGAAAAAAGCAAACGTAAAGTAGTTAATGATAATCAACATTTTTTTGAAAGTGTAATTAATAAAAGTCCAACATTGAAACCAGGTGTATTATTTACTAAGTTATCGGATCATTAAAAAATTAACACAACGTTTTAATTAAAATTTTTTTATTTTATTAATATCATTTTTTTTTCTTTATTCTATTAATTTCTTAATATATTATAAAAAAATACATTTATGAATCATGACTAAAATAACTAAAAAGTTAAAAAATTATAATAAACTAATTGAGAAAGACAAAATTTTAAAAAGTAAGAAAAATACAGTAAATAAAAATAAAAAAACAAATAAGAAACCAAAAACCATTAGAAAGAATAAAATCAATAAAATTTTGAAAAAACAAACTGGTGGTAATAAAATTTTAGAAGACTTATTATTAGATAATAAACTCCCAGAAGATGCAGATGCATTAGTAATAGATGTTGATACAATATTAACAGATTTTTTTTTTAATAAATGTGCTAATCTTATTTATAATGTTAAAGGGGTTTGTGTAGGTGTTATTAAACAAGAAAGTAAATTTAGAGATTATTTTAAAGATTATGATTTTCTTATATCTTTATTGAAAGAATTACGTAGTAGAACCCCTAACCCTCCATATGTTTTTTTTACAAGTAATAAAATTTATAGAACAAATTTGAAAGCTTTATTAAGTAGAGATGATATTACAGAGATTTTAGCAAATATTATAAGAGTAAATGAAACACAAGATGGTAATTTTGTATATCTAGAAAAATATTTAATTGTTCCTGATAATTTAACAAATTTTCCAGAATCTAAAACCCCTGAACCCCCTGAACCCCGTGAAACACCTGAAAATTTTGTTAAAATAATTTTAGAGAAAATAGATAAGCAAATAAAAGAAATGAGTGACTATTCATCAACTGGTATAAGTACTAAATCACCTTTAAAAGTATATTTTGTTACAAAATCTAATTTAAAAGAAGAAATAGTAAATGATACTGGTTCTATTAAATTAAACCCAATTATAGTTGATACATTAAGTGAAGAACAAAAAAGTATAATAGAAACAGCTTTACAACAAGCTTTAAATCATTCACTTAAACGTGACTATATGGCTTTCCGTGAATTGTTTCCGGAAGCACCACTTAGTCAATCAGGTTTTGATATATTAAAACCAAACCCAGGGTATATATCTATATTAGATATGTTTGATAAATTTATATTTGATTTTGATAATACTATCACTCGAGGTTGTATAAGTTCGAAAAGATTTCCATTACGAAATTTTGATAATAATAGTATTAGCTCTGGTGAATTAACACATGCCTATTTTGAATCTATGGAAAGAAAAATAAGTCAATTACAAGAACGAAAAGAAGAAGATTATAAAAAAAAAATAAGACAAATTAGAGAACAATTTGTTGATGATTTGTATGGTTTAGAGAATGGGCATTTTTTTGCTAAATTAATTAGATATTTAAGAAACCATGGAAAAAAATATGCAATTGTAACTTTTGGTGTTACAGGAATAATTAATAAATGTTTAGAAATTTTATTTTCAGTAATGCATGAAAAATATAGTGGAATAGGAAAAGAAGGATTTAATCTCAAAGATGCAACATTTTTTTATAATCCTTTTGATAAATATCGAAACTATACACAAAGTTTATATCCTCGACCACTACCAAATACTACTAACATTGGTGAAAAAACATTTTTTTCACCAATGACCAATATTCATGTTATGCATTGGTGGAATAAAACTCATATTGGTATACCACTTAAATATGAATCTGGTGTTATTTTATCACCGAATCCATATGAATTAGTAGAATCATTAAAAGGAGATTCTTTAAAAACCCCACAAAATGAAATAGATAATAATGCTAAAATTTCACTATTAAATAATGATTATTTGTCTGAAATGAGGGATTATCGTAAAAATAAATTATTATTGAGAATTATTGCTGATTTTTCTGATTTTAACACAGAAAACGGGGTTTTTTCAATAGACTCACCAGAAAATGAAAAAATAAATAATGCTTTTCGTTCATCTATATTTTTTGATGACGATGCTAATAATATAGTATCATTAAAGAATAGACAAAAAACAAGTGTGGAAGGTGATATTAATTCATCAACATTAAAGAATTTTAATCGTGAGTATGAAAATCGTGAGTATTCAAATCGTGAGTTTTTAGTAAACGAAAAATTTTTAGCATTAGTAAGTGGAATTATAGTAGGTTATTTTAAATCAGAACAGTCAAAAGATATTAATTCAACAATCTGTAGTACAACAGGCAAAAAGGGTAATGTAGGTCTATCATTGGGTGCATTTATAAGAATAAATGAGTATTTAAATAATGGTTTTAAAAAAACAAAACAAGGACAGAAAACTATCATTGAACCTATTAAAAATTTATCTGGTAAAGGAATTGGTAGAATACCTCTACCAGAAACCATTCTATTTAACCGGTCTTCTATTTGACCAGAAACTACTTTATATAGTTTGATTCATGAAAAGGCTTGTGCTTGATATTGGTTGATAATCATTAACTTTATAACTTTGATACATCATTTCGTATCCATTTAATTTTTTTTCATTATTTATGTTTGGTATCATGTAATTATTGTAATTATCATTTGCACTGATACGACCGTTATCCAAACTAAAATTAACACTATTGAAACCCATATTATTATTATCAATTCTATAAGGATTATGAAAATCTAATCTTACATCGTCCATTTTGGAACTAACCATGATTTGATTTTGTCTTTTATTTTCCATTATTTGATTATATCTATTTTGTTGAGCATTACGATTTTGTTCTTCCAATGCTTTTTTAAATTCATAAACCAGTTGTTTTTGTTTTAATTCTGTTTCTTTTCTCAATCTTTCTTTATTTCTGTATCTATATACACAAATATAAAATAGGGAGCATATAAATAATGAAAATACTCCTAGATTAAATAAAAATCCCCAATCAACAGGCGGGGGACCATTTCCTCTTTCACCTCCAAATTGATTATTATGGTTGTTACCAAATGATGAATTAAAACTAGGTGTATTATATCTTGATTTTTGATATGTATTACTTAAAAAACTTTTAGGAATATAAATCCCTTTATTCAATAAACTAGAATTAGACATTTCTAGATACTTATTTTATTATCAAATAAAGATTTTCAAATGTATCTTTATTTAATCATAAGAAAAATGATGAAAACTAATAATGAAAACTATTGGAAAATGAAATTATTATATATATTATAATTAAAAAGTATCATTTATTATAATGAAAAAAAATATTGATAAAAGTTTAAAATTAAAAAAATCTATTATTTCTAGATGTAAAAATATGAAGGAGGTGAAATCAATAAATAACAAAAAAAGTAAAAAAAATATTAAAAAAATGAACAAAAGATTTAGTAATAAATGGGTAAATAGTAAATATAAAAATCAAAAAGGGGGTGATCCAAAAAAATATATAACTATTGCGAATGATGGTCATGTTAATGAAAATGGTATTGATAAATATAATCAATGTATTTGGATTTCTATTCGTGATTATTTAAATAATTTTCTATTTAGAAAAGATGTTACAGTCCAACAAATTAAACATTTTTTAAAATTAGATGTTTCAACAGATAGAGAAATGTTTGATATTGACATACCTAAATATAGTGAGGCTATTGAGCTATTCGCAAAAGCATTAGATATTAGAATTGTTTTTTATCATATTAATAGAGATGGTGATTCTGTAATGACTGATATTTTTAATAAACCAGTACCACGATTAATTATTAATGAAACAAGTAATAATATTGTTGCAATAGCCTCTTATGGTTTACATTTTGAATTAATAATAATGGGACCAGATATTCCATATTTACATGATACACCACCAAATCGGGTTGTATTAGAATTCCTAAATAAAAATTCTATAGGTTCTCCACGTGATATTAAACAAACTATATTAAGCTCGAATTTATCAATAGGGGACTATAAAATGAAAGTTTTACGTGGTGATGTATATGTAACTTTTGAACATATTGAAAGTGAAATAGAAAGTTTAATTGATTCATATAGAAGAAATAATTCCCTTATTATTAGTGAAGAATCAAAAATTTCCTTACTAGAAAAAAAAATTTCTGAAATAATGAACGCTTTACAAAATTTAAAAGCTGATTCAAAAGTAATAGAATCTGCCTATAAAAGGGATAAAAATCTTTTTGAAGAACAGAAAAAAGTATTGGAAGCCAATATTGATAAAATAAAGGCAAACAATATATCATTAATTGATTTGATTCTTCTTAAAAAAAGATATGTAGAACTTATGCAACAGCAAGAAAGTCTTGAAATCAGTATTGCATTATTAAGAAAACAACAAAGTGATAATCAATTAGGATTGACAGAACTAGACAAGCAAGTTAATTCTAATGGTTTAGGTTTAAATCAAGCTTTAAAAACTGAATTAAGAGCTTTATATGAAAGCTCTTTTGAAGAGAATAAACTTAAACTAGAAACATTTATCAAATTATTAGAAGATACTAAAAGTAAAGCTTTACAAATGGAAAGAATAATAGCTAGTTTCACTTTTTAATAAAATAAATGTAAAAAATAATAAAATTAAATTTTATAATTTATCGATTTTTAATTCTTTCTTCTGTCATCCAGTGAACCGAAGGAGGACCAACTGGAACACCACATGTTGACATTGTTTTAGTTGAGCATAATGGTTCATTACTTGGTGTAGGAAGAGCAAGAGTTTGGTCAAGAGGATTTGGAACACATGGTCTATGGTTATCTTTGGCTAGTGTTCTGTCACTAATGTTAAAGTCAAAAGGAACATGAACACGTTCTTGGGGGTTACGGCAAAGCCATTCCCATCTGTTAAAACCTGTTCCTCTGAGAGTAGCTGGTGGATTGCTAAGACGAGTATCTTCAACTGGTTCAAAGCAATTATCTTCGGGAAAGTGCATTAATTGACAATCCAATTTGATTGAACTGTTATTAAATCCGTTAGGTGCATAACCACCTGGGTTAGCTCCGCCATTCCCACTGAGATTGCATTGTGGAATATATTTCATTTCAGGGCATTTTGAGAATTTGCGAGTGAGACCCATTAATTCAGAGTCAACATCAATTAAAGCTGTTTGTTTGCTAACACTAGCACCGAAACGTTGCATTCTAATATGTGGGTCATTAACAAAACAAGGTTTACATGGTGTGGGTTGACCTAATAAATATTCGGCTGGACCAATAGTTTGGTATAATTCGTGTCTATAAGCACAAGTATCAAATGAAGGTTTTGTAAAGGCCATTTTATTTAATTTATAATAATTTATTAATTAACTATTAACTATTTATAATTAAAATTAGAAATAAAATTTCATTATAATTTATTTCAATTAAAAAAATCATTAAAAAAAACATCAAAAAAAATATGAAAAAATGAATGGTTAACTTCTAAGTTTTTTACTTTTCCCTTTAAATTTATTGTTATTGCTATTTTTCTTAAAATTTTTCTTTTTACTTATATTTCTTTTATTTGCATCATTTTTGTTTAATGATAACATGCCTCCTTTTTGTATTTTTTTTACATTATTAGTATTATGTGTAATTCCTAAATTTTCCATTTCTGTATTGAATCTATTTAATTGTTCTTCGGCTAGTTGTTGTTTTTTTCTTTCATTAATTTGATTAATTTCATTTTGTGCCGCATTATAATCAAATTTAGGACCATCAGATGGTGTATTTTTATTTAATGTATTATTTAACGTATTATTTAACGTATTATTTAACGTATTATTTAACGTATTATTATTTGAATTGGATGGTTTAAAAGGAGATTCTGGTTCTGTCGATGAAGTTGTTAAAGGTTTAACATTGCTGTTTTCTCTATTTAAATCTTCATCAATTGTATTATTTTCAGTATTAATAGGTTGTTGAGATGTTTTATTTTGTGGATTTTCTGGTATATTGTTATTTAAATATAATCTAGAAGATTCTGTATTAGTGGTTACATCAGATTGTGTATTTATAACATTTGATGTAGTATTAGTTGGTGTATTAGTTGTGGTATTAGTTGTGGTATTAGTTGGTGTATTAGTTGTGGTATTAGTTGTGGTATTAGTTGGGGTATTAGTTGATGTATTAGTTTGATTATTTGATGATGTAGTATTTGTATTAAGATTGGTATTAATATTTGATTGAGCTTGTGGTTCTTGTTGTTGAAGTTTTGAAGATTGATTAGTTGCGTCGGTATTTGAAACTGTATTAGTCGGTGACGCTGCAGGTTGTTGTTGTGTTTGATTTGACCCTATGGCATTTTTAATTTTATTAAATGCACTTGTAATTGATTCTGGAACAACAGATAAAAGTCGATTAGAAGAATTATTTGCTTCAGCTGCTTTTTGTTCTAGCTTCTTTTGTTCTTCTTCTTTTAATCGATTAGCTTTTTCTACTGTTTGATTATATTGTAATAATTCTTTGACATAACTTACTATTTTTTCTGAATTAATAGTAACATATTCTTTAATATTTTTTTCAGTAATTTCTGATTGTCTATCAATCATATTTTGTATTTCCATTCTGGCATTGGATGATAATTCCATATTATTTTGAACTTGTGGAAAGCCAGATATTAAAGTAGGCATTGTCATTGGTTGTTGGTATCCATATGGTCCTTGAATTGGTGATTGTAAAACAATTGGATGCATGGGTGGTTGAATTAATGGTTGTTGTTGTGATGATTGGGTTTGCATGGTAGATGGTTGAATATGTTGTTGTATTGATGGTGTTGTTATGTCATTAGTTTGTGACACAGTATCAATATTATTTAAAATTTTTTTTAATTTCATTAATGAAATATATTTTCCTTGTGATTCATTACTAGGTCGATTTTTATTTAGATTTATTATATCCTCATTAAATCTAGAACTCATTTTTATTATAAATTATTGATATAATTATTAATTATTAATTATTTATTATTTATTATAATGAAACTATCTATATTAACTTTATTATAGATAATTTTTAGTAAAATCAAAAGTAAATTAAAAGGAAATTAAAAGCATTATTTTATTTTAAAGTTTATTGAGGGCATTGTGGCATACGAAGAGCTGGTGGGAGTGGTATTGGTTTGTAACGTATCATTTGGCATGATGGTAAATGAGCTGGTGTAGTATCAATTACACGAGCCTTGGTTGTTGGTGTCCCTCTAATGACAATTTTCTTTTGTTGACATGTATTCATATCTCCATTAGGGCATGGGTTAATATGTTTAAGTTGAGCACATTTGCTAAGTGGTCTAATCCCTTTAAGGTCGCTTTCAATATCAACAAGATTTCCATTTGAGGCAATTGAAACGTTGTTTCCACCTACTAAACCAAAAGTATTACGGCATGCGTTACAGTTGTAATAACGGTTAGGATCTAATTGGTAAGATAAAATAGATGTTGTTTGTGATAATTCTTGCGAATAACTACAATCATCATACATTAAACGATTAAATGACATTTTTTTATTTATTAATCTTATTTTAACTATTAAATGAGATAATAAACTTTTCAAAAAAAAAAATTAACGTAATAAATAAAATAAATTATGATACAATAAAAAATATGAAAGTAGTGAAATTATATTCTTAAAAAATTGATTAGTTTTGTTGATGTATCTAGAATATATTAAATTGGAAAAATTATAAAATAAAAATCATGACTACTTTTACTTTAGAAAATGATTTTGATTCTCATGTCAAAGATATTTATGAAATTATTGCTGAACATTTTAATGAGAAACGTTTTTCCCTCTGGGATTGGGTTGAATCATTTCTAGATACTTTTTCTTCAGGGTCTTTAATTTATGATATTGGATGTGGTTCTGGAAGAAATATTCGTAATGGTATGATTGGTGTTGATAATTGTGATAATTTTATTAAAATTTGTAATGAAAAGGGTAAAAATGTAATAAAAGGAAGTATGACATCATTACCTATGGAATCAAATTCTGGTATTGGAATGATTTGCATTGCTGCATTTCATCATTTAAAAAATGAAAAAGACCGTTTGAATACTCTATCAGAATTTAAAAGAGTATTAAAACCTAATTCTAGAATTATGATTTCTATCTGGTCAATTAATCAAATTAATCATGGAAATAATCAAGAAAAGAAAATTAAAGGATATCGTAAATTAAGTTTTGAATATGGTGATAATCTAGTTCCATGGAATAATAATGGTAAAATTTATCAACGATATTATTATATCTTTAAAATCGATGAAATTAAAAATTTATTTGAAAAATCTGGTTTAAAAATCATTAATCATTTTTGGAATCATGGTAATGAAGTATTTATTCTAGAATCCTAGAAATTATATAAAATCTAATATATTTAGTTTTGTCTTTTATGTTTTTTTATCCTTTGAAAAGGTGCTTTATTCTTTCTTTTCGCCAGCTTGTTTTTGTTGTAATTTCTTTTGTAATCTTTGACGAGCAGATTCATTACGATTAGCTGATTTGATTCTATTTACTTGTCCTTGGTTAAGCCCCATGGCTTCGGCTTGTTTTGCGAGGTCATCAGCATTAAGTCCCATTGATTGCATCATTTTTTGGGCCTGTGATTGAAGGTTTGTTAAATCACCCATACCTGCCCCTTCGAAATGCTTGGCCATTTTCCCCATTATGTTTTGCATTTTGGCTTGTGTTGCAGGATTTTGTAGAGATTTAAGTACACTTCCAATATCGGATGGATTTTCTGGCATGTCCATATCACTGAATTCGTCTTTAATATCAGTCATAAGACCCTTAATAAATGTGTTATTACCTAGCATTGATTCTAGGTTAAAATTAAATGGCATACCGCTGGATTTCTTTTCACCGTCTTCTTCATCATCACCTCCAAGTTCATTTTTTTCTTTGAGGTTATTGAGCATTTCTTGCAACATTTGTGCCTGAGCATCAACAGGTGGGGCATCATCGCCAAATGTTTCGAAATCTTTAATCATTTTTTCTATTTGGGATGGTGGGCTGACTACTGTGCGACCATAAATGTAAAGAAGTGTAAGATATTTCCAAAGTGATTTTTTGCTATTATCAGTAAGTTTGGGAGATGACCAAAGTTCATTAAAGTTAATACCATCGATGAGGTCAGGTTGTTTAACAAATAGTTCACCATTCTTTTCACGAATCATATTTGAAGCTGGGTAAGCTTTCTTCATGAATGATTTAATGAATTTATCATCTTTGAATTTATCATTTGTCAGGAGTTCTGAATATGTTGATTCGAGTGATTCTTTAGCTTTTGGGTAAACAATAACTAGTTGGCTAATGAATTCACGTAAGTAAAAGTTAAAGTGTTCGAGGTTGGTTTTCTCTTCAGTTGGGTTCGACATGATTTTATGTTATTAATTTGACAATATAAAAGATTAAAAAAATAAAAATTAAACTCACCAAAAATTATAAAATTATAACTAAATGCTTTTAAATATTATGAATTTGTCATTAAATATTTTTAATTTCTATAAAATTAATAATTTGTATAAAAATATTATATTATTATAAATAAGGAAAATAATGTCCAAGGTAAGTAATTCAATTCAATGGATAGTAATGAGAGTAATAGTTGCAATTATTTTAGCTGCAATTATAATTTGTGGTATAGTTTTTTATAAAAAAATAAATAAAGAAAAATTTACTTTAAAACGTGAAAATACTAATGGAGATATAGTAATTTTAAAAGAAGAGATTAAAAGATTTATTGATGTTGCTTTAACAATTATTCCACCTGAACAAACTGATATTAGAAGTTATTTTTCAGTTGGATTAATAGCTAAACCTGGATTTAAAGAAGAAATGAAGAGTTTTATTCGTAGTTATACTTTAATTAGTTTGAAAAATTTTTTTAAATCATTAGAAAGAACCTTTTTAGAAGGATTATGTAAAAATGTTAATCCAATGAATCGTAATCAAGATGCTGATTATAATAAAATGGTTCGTGATTTAATTAGAAAACAAATAGATGCTATTGTTATGTTTTATAATGAAATTTTAACGGCTTTAGATAGTAAAAGAATAGAACTAGATTACAATAAAAATAGATTAGAAAATCAAATAAAATGTATTTTGAAATCTGTTAATTTTATGTCACAAGCATCTAGAAATGATAATTATTATACTGATTTAGCTAATAAATTTTACGAATTAATTTTTAAAATATTAAATAAAGAAGAATATGACTATTGTGAAGGTTTAAATATGACTCCACCTTATACCTTAGCTTCAACTTATATTAATGCTATAAATAAGGTTAAAGAGTGTAAAGTAGAGCCTGATTCTGAACAAAATACAGAAAGAACTGATGAAACACCAAATGATGAAAATTCTTTATATATGCCATATGATAATAAATCACCAACAGTTTGGACATCAAGAGGCCAATATAGCTCCATGACAGGAACTACTGATTTTTCACAACCTTCAGAACATGATTTATATTTTAGTTCTTTAATTGATGGTCAATTTAGAGGACAAACTTCATCTCCTTCCTCAACTTCATCTCCTTCCTCAACTTCATCTCCTTCCTCAACTTCAACTTCTTCTGCTTTTAACGAATCTAATTGGTCTGCTAATTATAGTTCATCATTTGGAGAAGCGGCTATTTCTAGTTCATCGAATACTTCATCCTCGAATACAAGAATATCACAAGGTTTTAATAATAATTCATCTTCTAGAGATTATCAATCAAGATATAGAAGAGATGATAGAAGAGATAGAAGAGATAGAAGAGATAGAAGAGATAGAAGACATAGAATAAATGGAGATAAAAGTAAAAAGAGAGATAGCACTATTATTATAAATAATTTAAAGGAATCAATACCAAATGGTTCAAATGCACATACATATCCAGATGCCATTGGTAATCCAATGGAAGGAAATGTATTATTAAAAGATGCTAAAGGACCTAATAATTTCTTTTTCCCAACAATTTTAATTGAGAATTAAAATTAAAATTATAAAAATATAAATTATTAAAAAAGTAATAAAATATTGCGTATCAAAAAAAACATAAAAAAAAATATTATTAATAAATATATTATTGAATTAAATTAAGCCCAAGCTTATAATTTTTTTGACATGTCTATTCCGATTGCTTTTAACACTCAATTAGATAAATTTCTAGATGAATTAATTCAAACTTATCCTGAAGATAAAGATTTTTCATATTATAAACGTTTGATTGACCAATTAAAAAGAATAAATGTTCGTAAACCAATTGAATATTTTGCTTGTACGATTCAACGTCATATTCCTCAAATTCAATCGCGTGATTCTGATTTTTTTCTGAACAATTTTAATAATATTGTAACATCAGAAACCGATAATAAAAATAATCAAGCTGAAGCATTTCGTCTATTTGATAATATTAAAAAATATTGGTTAGAAATGGATGAGACTAATCGTAAAGTTATTTGGGATTATATGAATGTATTGACAAAGCTTTCAATTCAATTTCTACTTTCTCAATCAAAATAAAAAAATTAAAATTAACTTTTTTTTAAATTTTTAGAAATTATTTTTTTGTTCCCACATTTGATTAAAATTTTGTGGAATTCCATCAACTTTTTTACCTACTTGTTGACCAAAATTATCTTGGTCTCTCATGGCTTTTTTCATTGCTAATTCTTGTTCAAATTTTTCTTGTTTTTGTATACTTCTAGCTGATTGATTGGAGTCATTCATATTCATTTGTTGTTGTTGTTGTTGTTGTTGTTGTTGTTGTTGTTGTCCAAAATTCATATTTTGAGGCATACCTTGTGATTGTATATTAGGTGAGTATGATGGAGGAGCATTTCCTCTTTGTTGGGTTTGTTGGGTTTGTTGGGTTTGTATTTTATTTTGTTGACCATTACCTGATATTAATTCATAAGAATGCATAAATAATCCATTCATTAAATTGGGGTCATTATTATCTGGATTTATTAAAGAATAATTATCAGATGCTATTCCACTTTTCATTTCCATTAAATTAAATGGTATTAAATCACCATTTTGCATTTGTGGTAATGGATTAGATTGTGTTTGTGACGGTCTTTGATTCATTGATTGATTTTGTTGTTGAAATTGTTGTTGTGGTGGTTGTCTTTGCATTTGAGCTTGTGATATTTGATATTCAACCCAAGCCCAAAGTTCGTTATCCTTTAAAATGCTAGGTTGTGCTTGCTGGGTTTGTGCGATAAAAATTAAAGGAACACATGTAACCCATTTAGGTAATCTAGATCTTGTTTGTGGATCATCAATACAAACTTTTTGTAAAGTTTGATAAATTGGAACATCAATAAGTTTTGCCATTAATTTTTTAGAATGTTGGCAATTTTGACTGAAGAAAAGTATATTTTGATTCATTGTTTGGGTTTAAATATTGTTAAATATTTATAAGTCTTTTATTTTTTACCAAAATAGTAATTTTATATTAAATGAGAACAATTAAAATGAAAAATAGACGAAACAAATAATAAAATAATTTGTTTTTTTATAAAAAATTGAAATAAGAATAATTTTATCACTAAATATATTAAAGCTAAGTCAATTTATATTTTAATATGACAGAAACGGTTAAAAATCCAGTTGCTTCTAATTTATCAATTCCTTCTAAAACAATGAATCCTTTACAAAAACCCGTAACAAATACAAATCAAAATAAAATCTTTGATTTTCGTTTTCCTTATCAAGATACATGGGATGTTAGTCAAGATCATTTAACTTTTGAAATTAAAGATGTAGATTTATCATTTGTTAATAGTTTGGAACGTATTATTTTAAGTAATATTCCTTCTGTCGGGTTTAATGTCCGTCCGATTGAAACATCTCAACTTCAAATTTTTAAGAATAATACACCTTTTGAGAATGAATTTATTAGTCATAGAATTGGTTTGATTCCTATTCATTTGAATCCAGATAATTTTGATCCAGCTGAATATTCTTTTGTTATCAATAAAGAAAATTCAACTAAAGATTATCTTCTAGTATCTTCTGAAGATATTGAAGTTATTAAACTTACTGATAATCAAAAAATCAGTAAAGAACAAGTTCGTAAAATGTTTCCCCCTGATCCTCTAACTGGAGGTTTTATTCCTATTACTAAAATTCTTCCATGGGAAGATAAAACTCTTGATAAACCAGCTTTTCATTGTGAAGGTCGTGGAATGATTTCAACATCATTATCAAATGCTTCTTTTAGTCAAGTTTCAGCTGTTGCTCACAGTTTTAAAATTGATCCGGAACATTATGAACGTCGATTTAAAGAGTATGTTAAAGACCAAATTGATGATCATGCACGAATTAATAAAATTTTGAAAGATACAGACCCTACATATGAAGAAGAGACTTTTCAAAAAGCAGAAGAAGAAATGAAAAAGAAATTTGACCTTCTCGAAGCAGAAAGGTGTTTTTATCAAAATGAAGATGAAGACCCTTATTGGTTTAATATGTTAGTTGAATCGATTGGTATTCATTCACCAATTGCACTTGTTGAAAAAGGTCTGCAAATCATGATTTCCAAAGTAGCACATTTTAAAGAATTGCTTGAAAATCCGGTTGATAACCAATTGGAAATAAGTAATGGTTATAATGCAATGGATAGAGCTTATTGTATTCGTGTATATAATGAAAATGAAACATTAGGTAATTTGATTGCAGCACATATTCGTAAATTCTATTTAGATGAAAAACCTCAATTAACAGCTGTTGGATTTAATAAAACTCATCCTTTAGATAAAAGTGTTATGATTTATATGAATCCTACCAAAGAGATAGGTCGTGATTGGGGAACCATTCGTGAATTAGTTTTTGATACATGTGAAAGAATTATGGCTCAAGCCAAAGAATTAATACAAGAAATGCAAACAACACACTTTTACAAGGCAACCGTATCTAAGAAAAGTAAAAAAGGTAAGTAAAAAAGGTAAGTAAAAAGGTAAGTAAAAAAGGTAAGTTAAAAACTTAAAAACATATAAAAAATATTAAATCACGAATTAAGCTTGTTTATGGCTTATTTTTAACTTTTATTTTTTTTTATTTTTTTTTATTTTTTTTTATTTTTTTTTTTTTTTCATTTTTATTATTCTTGAAAATCACAAATAATTTCATTATAATTATCTGGAATTTCTTTTTCAACAGAAATAAAATCTCGCGCCCATGTTCCACATAATATTTTATTGGAACCATTATAATCACCACCACCTTTTCCATTTCCTTCAGCTACTAATAGAGGTAAAGGATGTATGTGTTCAGTATTATTATCAAATGATTCAATCTTTGTATATAATTGTTTGGTATGATTAACAATATACTTGTTTTCATTGTTTTTATAATAAATATTATTATAAGGACTATAATTTTCAGCTAAATTGTATAGATTTGAAATTTGTTCTTCATTATCATAACCTTCTTCATCATCTGCATAATCACCAGCCCAAACAATTCTAGATTTATAAAATGGTCCTTTTTCACTGATTAAAAATTCAACAGTGTTTAATAATGATGTATCTACATAAGAATGTTCCATCAATTTATTACCTACTTTATAGTCCCAAGGAATCATAGTTAGAAGAATAATTTCCTTGTTATTTTTTTTTGTATCACCAAGAATAATAATTTTATAATATTGTCCCATTTGAAATTTCTAGTATTTATTTGTGCGTATTCTTTTATTATAAATATTCAATTTTTTTTTTTATTTTCTATCAAAAAAATAAAATAAAATAATTATTTTATAATTGTAAAATGGCTGATAAATCATTTAGAGATACATTTCATCAGATTTTTTTCTTAGTATTTACTTTAATCAATTTATTAATTCTAGGATATATTCAATATTATATTAAAGATGATTGTGATTGCGCAAATGACAAAGTTTTAGGGTTAATTCAACCATTAGATTATATATCTGCATTTTGTGGCATAGGTGTAATTCTAGGTATATTAAATATTTTTATCAATTTTAATCGTGGATTTTCTTCACTTCCTTTGGTAGGAACTTTTTTTAATGTTGGTGTTACTTTATTATGTATAATTCAAGTCTATATGATTTCAATATTTTTACAAAGAAGTAATGATGCTAAATGTAAAAGTGATAAAAAATGTCAATCAGATATATTAAAAAGTTCATCCTCGATTTTTAGTAGTCTAGGTTTATTAATATATTTAGTGGCTTTTATTGGGTCAATATTAATCGTTTGGGTATAAAATACTTTTTTGTAAAAAGTATTATCAAAAAGGTAATGAATAAAAATGAATAAAAATGAATAAAAATGAATAAAAATAAAAAAATAAAAATTGAATTAATAAAAAAGAATATGAGGAAAAATACATATTATAAATTATAACCTCACTAAGTTTAAATTTATAACTTTTGACAATTACCATGGATTTCCTCAAGGCATTTGAATCTTCTTTTAACACATATATTGAAACTTTTGTTAAGGTTGATGAAAACTCACAACCTTTAAACTTTTTTGAATTTGTTCGTAATGATATTCGTAAAAAGAATTTAACTATATTTTCTAATCTCGACAAGGGAACATTTCTTGTTCGTTACAAGGGTGATAAAGAAAAGATGGACTGGTCTGATCCTTTTATTCGTAATAGTCGTAGTCTAATTGTTGACAATGAAACTCATGAAACACTAATGGTTGCACCACCTAAATCTTATATGTATGATGAATTTAAAGTCCATCATCCTGAAATCACTACTGTTTTTGTTGAAGATTTCCCTTCGGGACCTATGATTAATCTTTATAATCATCCTCGTAAGGGTTGGCAAATAGCGACTCGTAGTTTTGTAGGTGCTAATAATAATTTTCGTTCTGGTGATAAGTCATTTGCTAAACTTTTTGAAGAAGCTCTTCTCAAGACAACTGGTCTTACATTCGATGATTTTGTTGTTAATCTTGATACTGCAAATACCTTTTCTTTTGTTCTAACACATCCTGATTATTTTGATGTTGCACGTTATGCCGAACCGTGTATTGTTCTAGTTGAAGTTCGTGACCGCACTCAAAATCATATGATTGTAGAAATCTCACAGGTTAAAGAATACTTTGAAAGCAAGTCTTGGACTATTAAGTTCCCTAAACGTCATGCATTCCTTTCTTGGCATGTTTTGGAAGAAGTTATCAAGACTCAACCAGCCCAAGAACAAGGTTATGTTTTTCGTTTTGATAACGAACGTGCTAAGCTTCGTAACCCTGATTATCTTGTTTCACGTAATCTTCTAGGTAATCATACCAATATGGTTGATATCTTTGCTGAAAATCTTCAAAAGAAGACAACAAATGATTTTCTGATTCATTTTCCAGAGAAGATGAAGGACTTTCATCATTACACAACTCTTTATCAAGAGATTGTAACTACGACACATGCTTACTATGTTGCTCATAACACACGTCCTGCAGGACAAAAGATTGAATTCAGTGAAGTTCCAGTTCCTCTTAAGAGTAGTATTTGGAATATTCATCGCCAATATCTTGATAGCGGGACATCAACTGAAACACGTCGACCTGTTAAAATGAATGTAGTTGAATTGTATTTTCGCACAATTTCACCAATTGAACTTGCAACTGTTCTAACTTACTGGGATAAGTATGTTCAATCAAAGAAAAGTGAAGGGGGTATTAAGCTCCCAGTTAATAACAACCAACCACAACGCACAAAGTCTAATAATAAGTCTTTCTCTCGTAAACCACTCAATGAAGCTTCTCAACCTACTCAACCTACTCAACAAACAACAAATACGAATCAAGCTACACCAGTAGTTGAACAAACTCAACACACTGTTCCAGACCTAAACTATGTTATCTAATAAATAATACAATAATAACATAATTTTGATTTTTGATTTTTGATTTTTTTTTACTTTTTAAGTTTATACTTGAATTAAAAATTGAATAATATTATTATTTTTTTTATTTTATAATTACATTCACAATGGCATATGCTTCAATTATTAATATCCCTGGATTGTCTGATTTTCTAGACAAAAAAGAAGAAGATATTGCTACTATGAATATTGTCGATGCTACTCGGCTTTATAATGCCTGCACTACATTGATTGTTCAGTTTCCACCAAACACTGGATTGGAATTCATTCGGACTATCAACAACAGCATTGGTATGTTTCAATTGGCAGACATGAATATGGAAACAATGAATGAGATACTTCAACGTATTCCTGGTTACATTCCTCCATCTGAAATAGCTTACAATTACGATTTGCTGCTAGATGAGTTCATAAATAATCAACATCTTTTTTCGGAAGATGACAAGGATGATTTTTGGAAGGAGGAAGAGTCCTATCAAGGTCTAACCATTACAGCACGTCATTTTCTCGGTGAAGCTCATAAGCAGCTAAAGTTCATTTGCAACTGCTAAATCTAAACCTAGAGTATGTAATCTTTTACTAACTTTTTTTACTTTTTTAGTTGATAATTAAATAAAAAATTGAATAATCTTATTAGTTTTTTATATTTTACAATTACATCGACAATGTCGTCATCTTTAAAACAAACGAATGTTCCCCGTTCTTTATGGTGGTTTCTCAACTGCCCTGAAGATCAGATCCGGACAATCAGCCCTGAGCAAGTTTCTAACCTTAAGAACATCAGTGATGAATTTCGTATCCAGTTTACAGGAAATCAATCTTTTATCTCCTTTTTGGCAGCTGTTAACAACTGTCTAGCCTTCTTTGGGACTGCAGGAATGGCATTCGAAGAACTGATTGAATGTCAAAACAAGCTTCCTACGACCCCTTTGGAAAAAAAGAAATTTCACCACTACCAACTGGGGAAAATTAAACAGGATTTCGAGAAACATCGCACCTATTCAAAGCTGTTCTCTGATTACCAGAAAGCAAAGGAAGCTTTCCAAGAACAAATGGAAGGAGCATACCGCTTTCTGGTTCTGGCACAGTGCAAGCTACGAGAATGCTAAATGAGTTAACCTTTTAACCATTTTTACATTTTTTTTTACATTTTTACATTTTTACATTTTTTACATTTTTTACATTTTTTTACATTTTTTTACATTTTTTTTTGTTTTTTATTCATGATAAATTATTTTTACATTTAATAACACGTGTATAATGACAAGTCATTTGATTAAAACTATACCTTATTCTTTCGCAATTTATCAAAATGAAAAATAAAGATATAAGTCCTGTAAATGTAATTTTTTCCATATAAAATAATAATATAAATTATATTTAAGGTAATATAAAAAAAGTAAATTATTTTCTTAATTATTTACAAGTATTCGAAATGAATTCATTTAAGGCTGGATATATTATTAAAGTTTCTGATTCATCTCATCCAGAAACATCAGGAGTTATTATAGATGCAAATCCATCACTAGTTACTTGTTTTAATTGTGATATAGATAGAAAGCCTATTTTTTATCAAGTAAATTTAGCTAAAGCAAATTATAGATTAGATAATAATAAAACTATAAATCATTCAGATTATCAAGATTTAAAAAAAGCAATATTGCAATATTATCATGTTCATAAAGATAATCAACAAGAAGTAAAAATGTTACAAAAAGTTTTAGATTTTGCATTTCCAAATGGTATTCCAAAAGTTCAAAATAAATCAATTCATGTTGATGAATATCAACCGGAAGATTCTCAACTGCTAGAAGTTGGAACACAGATAAAACTAAAATGCAATCCATTTTCATCGGTTTGTTTCTTAGATAATCAAGTTGTGGATGTTACAGATTTTACACCAAAAGGTGTAAGAGTTGTTAGAAGAGGAGCTACATCAGATTCTAATAAAAGATATACTCTATTTTATCGTCAACCACCTCATGATAATTCATTTGCTGGTGTTCAAGAAATTGAAATATTACCCAAGAGACCATCTAAACCTTTAACAATACAAGAACAATTAAAAGCTAAATCGGAAAAAGAAAAGGATTTAGAGTCTGGATTTTTGACTCAAATTATGGATACCAAAAAAAATATTTATAATGTTGATTCGACCACTTTAGAAATTAAAGATAATAATAAGTTAATTGGAAATTACCATCCTGGTAGTGATGAAATTAATATTATTCCTGTTATTGTCGATTCTGATTCGGAATATGAATCAGGACCAGTTCAAAAAATATTAATTAATGATGATTCTGATGATGAAGAAGGATTTCCAGTTGCATCTTCGGAAGAATTACCAACATCTGGTTTTATAAGTGATGGTATGAATGGTAGTGATTCAGAACAAGATGATGAAGATAATATTGTGTTGAATGGTAAAAGTTTAAAGAATTTTCATGTTGAAAATTTAGATTTAGAAGAAGTAAATCTGGAAGGTCTTTCTGGTAGTAAATATGGTCAAACAGGTGGAGGAAATGATGATATATTTGGATTAGAAACATATGATGTCGATGATAATAATAAACAAATGTTGGGTGGTGCTAAAGAAAGAGATATGAAAAAGACAGAACCTGAACGTAAAAGAACTAGAGAAGCTGATGGTGATGAATTTGAAGGTTATGATGATTCATTGACCGATGAAATTGAAGGTCTCAAAAGTAAATTAATTAAGGTTGATGATGATTTAGAAGAAGAAATGGATGAAAATAGTTTATCTGATGAAAAAATGGGAACTGGTTCAGATATGGATGAATTAGATTCAAATGAATTTGAAATTGAAGATCAATCTATTGATATTGAAGTTTCAAAGGTTGTTTATAAATCTCAAAAAGTAGCTGTTCCAGATGAACGTAAAGTATATCAACCACAAATTCAAAAGAATGAATTTTTCAAATATTTAGTTGAAAAATACATTCCTAATAAACAATTGCGAAGAAATACATTTTTAGTTAATCAAGTTCATAAAATTAATAATCGAATTGTTGACTTAAAAGACGAATTAATTAGATTAAAACCTAAAGAACCAAAAACTCCATTAGAAGAAAATTATGATGATGAACAAGAAAGACTTAATCCATTTGAAGGAGACAGAAATCAAGAAGACATAAATAATGAAGAGGATAGCAGAGTCTATAATAAAGGTAAAAAACCTCTTCTTGAATCTTATCTTAAAAATGATTATCGTAATAAATTCTTAATTCCGATTGTTTTAGATAGAAAGAAATTATATTTTCCGAATGATGTTTCAGATTATCATTATGAGTTTTATACATCAAATAGTAATATTTTAAATAAAAATCAACAACAGGTTATTAATGATATCATGGGTATGATTGAACAAAAAGCATCATCGAAAATATCTTCGGTTACATATTTTCAATTAGAAAAGGCTATTAATGAAACAATGAAACCTTATAAAATAAATGATGACTCTAAAATGATTGGTTTTATTGGTAATAATGCTGATAAAATATCTGATGATGATTTACCCTTTGATGATTTCACAGGATTTGTGATTAGATATAATCAAGGTGCTTTTAAATCTCAGGGTGTTGATTTTCAGGAATCTGAAATTGAAGGTTATAATATTAAAGCCCCTTTACTCTATTTTGTTGAAAAATTTAAAGAGAAATATGGTGATAATATTAATGATATTGAGGATGATGATATTTTAATGACTGAAGATGTTGAAAATCAATGGATATATGAAGAATATATGGAAACTAGTATTAAAAATCAACCTAAATTTAAGAAAATGCAAGAAGGTGATAGATTTAATATTGTAGGTTTTCTAGCATTACCATTAAAACATGCATTTAATCATCATCAAATTTATTATGATTCTATTAATGGATTATATGAAAATTATAAAAATACGACTGGTATTGATGAAGTAGTTGTTGAAAAAGATTCTGAAATAGAAAATCCTCTTTCAATGCGTGATAAACCAGTATTCTTTTATTGTCCTGAAACTGATAGTCAAAGAATGGACAAAGAAGCATATCTTAATAAATTGATTCCAGATTTTAAAGAAATTTGTGAGGCTCATAAAGAAGAATTAAAAGATACTTCTAATTGGTCTGATTTAGAAAAGGTCATTGAATCTTATGGATATAATTTAAGATATCTTAATATTGAAGATTGGAAATTATTATCTCAAATATTAGATAGTAATTTAGAAGGTAAAACTTATGAATTATCAAAACGTTGGTTGAATTATCAAAAATTTTTACAACATGAAAGTCCAATTCTTGCAACAACTGCTAAATATTTTGCTTTAATTGATAAAATGGTATTAGAAGGGTTAGAAAATTATTATGAAAAATATCCAGCTCTTAATAAAACGGTTGATTCTGATGCGAATCGTTTAGCATGGGTTTTACAACAACCAGATCATGGTAGATTACTAGAATTAATGTTAGCTAAAAATCAATTAATTGAAGATGAAAGAAGTGTTAATCGTAATGAATTAGAACAGCTTTTAGCTAAAAAGAAACAGGAATTAGAAATTCTAGAAGGTAGATACAAACGTGACATAGATTTATCTAAAATGAATAAGAAAATTGAGGAATGTCAAACTAGACCTAAATATCAAATTGTTAAAACCTATCAAACTATACATGATTTGGACAAAGATAATAATATTGAAATAAAAAATGATTCTGGAAATGAAATTGTTAGAGTTGATCAACATGCTGTTGTAAAACAGAGTAATAAAGTATATGTTCGTCGTGAATTACCAAATAAAAAACAAGTTTGGGAAGAGACTTCATTAAAAGCTGATCAGTTACATGATTTAATTAAAAATCAATGTGAAACACCTGCTTTTGATAATTTAAAGGCTCTAATGAATAATGATGAATGTCAATATCAAAAAGATGATATGCAATGTCATCCTGGTCATTTAGATAGAATTTATCGTGAAATAAAGAATCATCGTAAATATGTGGCTGTTTTAGAATCGGAATTAGAAGATATTAAGAATATTGAGTTTAAAAAACGTAATATAGAAAAAGAATTATCAAAGACTAAGAGTTTTTTAAGTTCACATCGTAATTTAGAAAAAATTAAAAGAGAATTCACTTTGGAAGGTTATCGTAAAATCATAGAAGATGTAAAGAAAGCACAACAAAAAGTTAAAGATTGTCCTCATTATCAAGTTCTTAATTATTTTATGAGAATGAAACATATCACTCCTGTTGAAAAATATTCATTAATCAATACTATTTTACAAAAGTTTCAGGATTTATCTCCAGTTTTTCTGAAAGATTTAGCAATGGGTGATGAATCTAATAAAGAGATGGAAGATAATATAAAAGAATATGGACGTGTTGATATAGTCAATCCCAATTTAAATTTTAATTGGACTTATTGTAGTATTTGTCATCAAAAGTTAATATGTAATCATGTTCTATATGCTAATAAATTAATAAAAGAAAGTGATGACGATACCTTAGATGAAAAAATATTGAAAGATATGTATGGGATTGAAGTAGACCAAAATTATAATTGTAAAGTGTGTGGTGAATTTTTAGTTTCTTCGGATGAAATTGATATGGATGGTTTTGTTCGTAAAGCTGATGCAAATGATCAAAAAATAATAACTCGTGAAATTATTGATCAAGAGGCGGAAAGACGACAAATTCGTAAAAATATTTTAGATGAATTATTGGATGATGTTGAAAGTAAAATGGATGAAGATTCTAAAGATATGAAATTATTTTTGGATACTATTCAAATGTTAAAATCATTTACTAAGGTTAAATTATTAAGTTATGATGAAGAAGATATTATAAGTTTTATTAAGTCAGAACCTTTCTTAACTCGCGACTATTTTAAGAAGATGACCGCAGCTCAAATCCAAAATCAGCAATTATTAGAATATCAAGCTGCACAATTTTTCTATCGTTTTGCGATTTATGATATAACGGCTAGATTTTTAATAACTTTGCAAACTTCAGAAATGACTTATATAATTAGTAATGATTTAGCAACTGGTAATTTATCTGGTTTTCCTTTAGGAAAGGAGAATGATTTATCAACGGTTCAATATTTTGTAGGACTTTTACAGAAAATGTCTTCTTTACCTGAATTTTCATTTTTATCAAAAGAACAAAATATTGAAGCTAGATTTATGGCTAGATTAAAAGTAATTATTCAAAATCAAAATGTTCAACAAAAATACAAAGAAGCTCTTGAACGTAATATATTATCAAATGTAATTGATGATCCTTTTGCTAAAAATATAACTAATTTTTGGTTAGGATATCGTCCTTGTCTAGGTGTTCTAGATGCTAGTTGGTCTCCTAGTGTTAATTTAAATGCCGATAAAATAAATAAAGTTGTTGTTGCCAAATATGACCAATTTATGGTAGATTTACGTAATAATTTAAGTTCTCTAGGTTCTAAAATATTAGTTGCTGTTCATCAAATTATTTCTAAAGAATATCCAGCTGTTGCTTTTCATAAGGAAGTAAAATTAGGTAATTCATGTTGCTTAACTCAAGTTAAAGAAGGAGTTAAAACTTCATATTATGATTATATTATTAACAAAGATGTTGGAATTAAAGATATGATTAATACTTTAGCTGGATTAGATGCATTAAAATTCAATATAGAGAAAAAAATTTGGCATGTGGCTGAACCTCCTTCTTTTATGAAAGTTGAATTTGATAGTAAGGTAACAATGGACCCATATTTATTATTAAATCAAGAATATGTAGTTTCAAACGAAATGAAAAATAAATTATTTATGTTGTTTGTAGATAGTGGTGTTAACCGTGCTAGTGTAAGAATTTTTAATTCTTTTGATATTTGCACATTATCTGGTGAAACCAAGAAAGAGATTATAACTAAAGAATATACTGATGGTGATTATAAGGATTTATTATCTGATATTCGTAAAAAGAATAAGATATATGTTCCTAAACCTAAAGAATTGAAACAATCTAAAATATTAGAACAAACCATAACTAATTTTATTGATAATAATAAAGGTTTAGATAAGAGTGGATTTATTCAAAGTTTTTTGACAAGACTTAAAGAAATTATATCTAGTGAAGAATCTGATGATAAGAAAGAAAAAGAATTAGAAAAACACTGGGGTAAATTGAATCAACAAATCAATCAAGAGATTGATACTTTGGTGAATAGTATGTCAGTAATAAAAAAGGATACAGAACTTAAAACAAAATTATTTAAACTAGGTGATTATTATAAAGTTTATCAAGAAGATGACATGGGTATTTTATCAACCAATGAAGTTTCTACTGATAAAGAAAGTGATAAATACAAATCGATTGATAGTATGGATAGTAAGGAATTTATTGATAAAGTGAATGAAAGTTTATTTAAAGAAGCTTCAAATAAACGTGCGATGAGAATTGAGAAAAATATTAAGAATTATCTCTTTAATTTTTTTAGAAATTCTTTATCGATTATTAAAAACAATGCATTTGACAAATATAATGATTTTGAAATGAATAATCAATGGAAATATTTGATTTATTATCGTGAATATCAATCACTATTTAGTCAATTATTTAATTTATTTAATAGTTTAACTAATGATTTGGAACTTTTTATTGGTAATAATAGTATATATTTCAATTATCAAAATTCAGCTGCATTTTTTCGTTGCATGTTATTTATGGTATTGAATCAGTTAATAGAGTATAAAGTTGAGAATAAAAAAGGTAAAGTTCATCAATTTATACCTAAAGTAGACCATGAAGATGATTCAGAATTTATAAGTGAATTAAAACATTCAAGTGGTGATAAGTTTGAAGATGATATTCGTAACTTTAATTTGAAAGTATTTTCAGACCGTAAAATCATTATTTTATATATAACTCAAATAATGGATAAAATTTTCAAAGAAGAAGAAGATTTTAATCAATTGACACAATCATATTTAACAATTGTTTACAACAAAAAGATTGAAGAAAGAAACAGAAAGACTCTTAGCATTTTTGCAAAATTAGCTGTTGATGATACTAGAAAAGACCTTCGCAGAGCTATTTTAGACCAGAAACGTCTAGGTCTAATTGATTATGATGATTTTGAAGATATAATTGAGCGTGAAATTAATGCTGGTGAAGATAAGGTCAATTTTGACCGTGATATGGAATTATTAGATGAATTAAATCAATTAGATGATGTTCCAGGTGATGTGATAGAAGAAAAACGTAGACAAAAAATGTTAGATTATGAAGTTGAAGACGATGAATATGATTATGTTCCAGGTGAAGATGATGATATCGAAGACTTCTAACTGCTTTTTCAAAAAAGCAGTGTCAAAAACATGTTATTAAAAAACATTAAACAACTTTTTATGTAACTAGAACATGATATTTTATAAAAGTGTAATTCTAGACACTTTTTTAGGAAAAAGTGTTATCAAAAAACATTAAACAACTTTTTATGTAACTAGAACATGATATTTTATAAAAGTGTAATTCTAGATACATCTTAGTATCTTATAATTTTATATTTTTTATTTTATTTTTCAAGATACCTAGAAGTGTAACTAGGATTATACCAATATGTCAATTGTTTTTGGTAACATTTTTTAAGAAAAAGCTTTTCTAGATACACTTTAGTCTTCTATGATATTTTATTTTAAATTTTTGTTTTATATAACCTCTTTTTTTTCTATGAATAGTAGTAAAGTAAATATTATCATGAGTGATGATTTAATATCTGATAAAAATAATCAGATATATCGTAATATACCTGCTGGATATAATAAAAATGATAATTTCTTAGAGAGAAGAACTAAAATATATAATCCAAGTCCTGTTATTGCAAATCGTTTATCAACAACATATCAAGGTATTAAGAATGAAATTAAAGCTTATCAAGCTATTGATATTATAAGTAGTATTATAAAAAAAGTAAATTATTTTACATTTGATAATAAATTATATAAAATAACAGATTTACCATTTCAAACTTTATATAAAAATGAAAATAAAAAACTTATTTCAGATGAAAAATTATTCTCATCAACACAAAAATCATTTCTAGATGAACATTTAGGCAATAAGAATATTCCAATTCCTACTTATAATTCAGATTCACCTGACGTTTTAAATAGTGTTACACCATTAAATGCTAATTTTTTTAAATCAAATGAATTATCTGGATTAAATAAGCTAGAATATAAAAAATTACAAGTAGAACATCAAAATATTTTAAAAATAATGTTCTACTATTTTATATTAAAGTTTAACGTCGAAGCAAAAAAGAAGAATTTTGATTTACCTTATTATCAATGGACTAATTATGAAATAACAGATTCTCAATTAGTTAAAATTCAATATCATAAAACATTAAATTTATATTATTATACTTTTATTGTTGAGATATTTAGAAGAAATAAACATTATGGATTTTCTATATATTTAGGAATGTTTTTTAAACCAGAAAAATTTCAAATTTGGATAGATAAAGCATATTTAATTGGTGTCGTTCCACAAGCCGAAATTGTTTTTAAAGATTTGGATGCTTATAATTTTAATGCAAACAAATCTTTTAATTTTTCAGGGGCAAATAAAGATGATGAATCAATTCTAGATAATGTTTTTACTCAAATGCAAGATTATACAAAAAGAAGAGAAATGAGTAAATCTATATCATATAATCTTGAACAAAGAAATCATGAATTAAATGATGGTCATAGGTGTTTTAAACCAAATGGTGAATCATTTCCAGATGCTCAAAATTCTAATTCTTGTTTATCCATGGACCCAATGGTTCCTAAAACAGGTGTTTGGGATAAAGAATGTCAAAAAGATGAAGATTGTCCTTTTTTTCAAGCTAATAAGAATTATCCTAATACTTTTGGTGGATGTAAAAATGGGTTTTGTGAATTACCTGTTGGAATGAACAGAATTGGTTTTAAACACTATGACAAACAAAAACCAATGTGTTATAATTGTAATTTAAAAACAGAAGTAATGACAGCAGATGGTTATTCTGTCATTAAAGAAAGAACATGCACAGGTGTTGAATGTAATAAATGCTGTGATATACAATTAAATAAAAAAATTTATCCAAATCTAAAATCACCTGATTTTGTATTTCCAAATGACCAATTAGAAAGAGCTAAATATAAGGAATTATTATCTAAAAATCAATTAGGGATAGATGATTTATTACATAACTAATTATTATTTTCATTTTTAATATTATTTTCTTATTTTTATTTAAAAATAAAATAACAGGCTAAAAACTTTTCAATGGTTAGTAGAAAATTAAATAACAAGAAATTACTTAAAAATGTAAGTAAAAAAAAATAAGTAAGAAATTAAAGTTAAATAAAACCAAAGGGAAAATGATTAATGGTAAAGGTAAAAAAAGTAATAAAGTTAAAAAAAACAAACAAATATTGCAATATGGAGGGGATATTAGATATAGTTTTTATGATGATGATTACAATGACAGACATATTACTCTAGTTATAAATCCGAATTATAATAGGGTTGAGTTTGAAGTCATTATAACATACTCACTCAATGAACCGAGAATAGAAAACTTAATTGATAGTTTAAATGAAGTGAGAC
>JACCDO010676393.1_pt1 | contig 29610 bp, 32 predicted proteins | sample 7446101 | NCBI WGS metagenome assembly JACCDO01 (sample SAMN15323440, study PRJNA562643) | freshwater metagenome | isolation source: river surface water | place: USA:Blue River Watershed | collected 2017-08-16
ACCACAACCACAACCACAACCACAACCACAACCACAACCACAACCACAACCACAACCACAACCACAACCACAACCACAACCACAACCACAACCAGAACCGGTTCCAGAGAAATCTCCAATGAACAATCATCAATCAATAATTAAAGGAAACTCATTAACTATTATTAATTATAATCAACCAGAATTAAATCTGTGTGATTTTCTACCAAAATTAACAAAAGATATTGAGAAAGATGGTAGGATTATTAAAGATTGTAATTATACTAATATTGAAAAAGTTCATATTGTTTCATCTGATTTTGTTAAAATAACAAAATATTATCAGGGAATTAAATATATTTCTATTTTAGACTGTTCTAATTATCAATCAATGCCGCATTATTTACAGAAAGACTTAACATATTTATCAATTGATGGGGTAGTTAAGATTAATATCACGCCTCCTGATTATAATTAAACGTATAATTTTATTTATAATTAATGGAAAGTAATACAATTAAAACTTATCCTTGTGCAGAATGTAATAAAGTTTATGAAACGGCAACAGGTTTATGGAAACATAAAAAAAATAAACATACAGAACCAGAAATTATAATTAATAAAAATTGTATTTGTAAATATTGTAATAAAATTTATTCTGATAGAAATACTAGATGGCGTCATGAAAAATATTATTGTAAAGAAAAATTTTTAGAAAATTTAAATATTAAACCTAATGTTATAAAACATCCAAATAAAATAATACATAATGAACATAGTTACATATATTTAATAAAAAAATATGATTTAAATAACTTAGAACATATTTATAAATTTGGAAAGAGCACCAGACCTATTATAGAAAGATTATGTGAACATGGAAAAGAAGCTTTTATTTTATTAATTTTAGCTGTTGATAATTGTCATTTAGCTGAAGAAAAAATTTTAAATTTATTAAAAAATGATAAAAAAATTAAACATAGAAAGAATATAGGAGATGAATATTTTTATTGTAGATATGATAAATATATTAAAAATTTAATATTAAATAATTATGAAACAAATGATGATAATGATGATAATGAAAATAGTCTATCTGAAGATGATGATAATACTGGTTCTCTTAATATTCTATCATTTGCAAATAATGTTATAAAAGATTAATATAAACTCATTTGGATTATATTTGAATAATAAAAAATATATAGAAATTTTAATTTAAAAAATGATACTTTTTGGAGTAAAAATGTTTTTTGTAAAAAAAATATTTTGAAATGGACTTTTTTTTTCTCCATTAAAATGGTATATACGATAATAAATCATTAAAGGTAAATGTTATATACCAATCATTTTAGTCGTTTTTTTTAATACATTAGAATATTTTTTAATAAATATATTCTATTTTTAGGTATAATATATATATATTATAAAATACAACGATGTTGTAGTTTGGTTGTGGTTTTGTGGTGTTTTTATATATATTTATCATCCTATTTAAAAATAAATATATATTAGTTATAATGTCTGATATTATACAAAAAAATAAATACTATTGTGATACATGTGATAAGGAATATGATAGTTATATGGGTTTTTGGAAACATAATAAAAATAAACATTCTAATAAACAAAATAAATCAAATGATTTGAATAAAACAGAATTAACTATTTGTAAATATTGCAATAAAAAATTTGCAGATAGACATTATAGATGGCGTCATGAGACTAATGTATGTAAATTAAACACTGAAAACGATTCTAATAAATCAAATAGTTATAATAATACAGTTAATAAATCAAATATAAATAAATTAGCAATGGATAATTCTAATATAATTGATACTCAAAATAATAATATTACTAATAATCAAACAATAAATATATATTTTAATGGCACTGGGAAAGAAAATATAGATGAATTAAATGAAGATGAAATAGAAGAAATATTAAATGACGGATTACATAGTTTAATTACTTTAATAAAACATCTTAACTTTAATGATAGATTACCAGAAAATCATACATTTTGCACTACAAATTTAAATAATAAGTATGTATCTGCATTAAATGAAGAAACAAAAGAAGTAGAGAAACATCGTAAAATTGATTTTTTTGATAAAGTATTTTTATATGCATTAAATCATTTTGATATGTTAAAAGATAAAATAACAAATAGAACAAAAAAGAAAACATTTATTGAACAATTAGATAATATTCAAAAAGCATTATATGGTAAAGAATATAAAAAAGTATATCTTGAGCAAATTAATTTACTTACTTATAATAATAGAAAGAAAATTCAAGCAACTTGGGAGAAAATATTTGCTAAAGCAGCATTAGATTAATTTAAGAATTAAATTAGGAATTAATTAAACCGCGCTTGATACTTTTCAATATCGTATTCATCAATACCTTCATAATCATCCAAATCTATTCTAGGTTTTACATATTTATCTATAAACTCTTTACTTAATTTATTATATTTAACAAGTTTTCTTAAATCAACCATATCAATAATCATAGCTAATTTAGATTCATCTAAACAGCCTTTTTGGACTAATATATCTGCAGTGAACAATAAATGTTGCCAAGTATATGTTTCCATTATATATTATTTATAAATATATTTTTATGGCTTATCAAATCAATTTTTACTGTATTAGTGTGAACAAATGTTAAAATAATTGGATGAAATTATCAAAATTAAATGTTTTATCAAATGCTCCAATATTATGAATTGCATTTCCATTCCATCCTTTTTCATTTAAAAATATAGCACTAAAAATTCCACATTTATATTTACTAAAATTAAAAACATGATTATTAATATAAATATTCAAATTAGAAGGACCAATAATAAATATATTCTTTTGAAAATTATTTAACTTAACTTTTTCATTACCAATTTTCACAGTATGATTATGTTTATTATTTTTAATCATATATAACATAATATCATTAGTTTTAGAATAATTTTCAACCAAGTATTTAATAATACTAGAAGGTGATGGTGAATTTTCATCCAAAATTAGAAAACCAGAATTATATTTTTTACTTTTAATATTATTAATTATATTAATAATATTTGTAATTTTACAAGATTTTTTACTTGATTTTTTACTATATTTTTTACATGGTAATTCATTTGATTCATCTACATATTCAGGTGGATCGTCATAGGCAGGTGGTTCATCATAGGAAGGAAGTTCATCATTATTATCTTTATTTATTAAACGTCGGATGTATTGAGTTAGGCTCATTTATTTATACTATATTTAATTAAGATTAAATATAATCAATTTTTTGTAATCAATTTATTAAATTCTTTAATTAATTCCTGTTTTGAAATAGATTTTGGTCCAACAGTATTATTATTTTCAAATTTTATATTTTTAAGTTTATCTAAATTTTCTTTTATTGTTTTATTATTTGTAAATTTAATAAAGTAATGTGATTGTACACTTTTGTCATTAATACTAATATTCATTATATTCCCAGCATTAACTCCTATTCTACGAAATGCAATATCTGGATTTTCAGTTTTATTTACAAATTCAAAACTAATTGGTATTAATTTAATAATATCAGCTCTTTGTTCTTCTCTATATTCCCATATTTGAAATACACAAGGAACATCATATTCAATATTATTAACTAAAAAAGAATTACATTCAACATCTTTCTGATAAATCAAATGATAATTTAATGAAAAATATTTTTGCATACTATCTTTCTTGAAGCTTCTAGGTAATATAAATGATATACTACTAGCAAATTCACAACATTTTTTAATAAATTTAATAGCTAATGAAGCTTGACGGCCAAATGGTGGGTTTCCAATTATATGAATATTATTATTATTAATATTATTAATATTATAATTTAAAAAATCCATTTTAATAATTTCATCATTTTCTGGTTCAATATCAAAAAATTTATAATTATTTGATAATGATTTAATACCATTAATAAAAGAACCATTCCCAGCACTAGGTTCTATTATAATATCATTATTCATAATATTTATATGTTCTTTAATTAATTGAATACATTCGTTTACTATATTATTTTTAGTATAATATTTATCAAGTGTGTTTCTATTTAATCCAATTTGTTGTGCATTAGACATTATTATTTGTTTATAATTATTATTTATGTACACTAACATCTTTGGATTATAACTATTGATAGTTACTAATTTGATTCTTAGATTGAAGAAATAATTTGCATAACTTTATTACGAATTGTGTCAATTTCTTCATGACCATCAATTGTAATAATTTCTGTTTGTGAAGAACTAATCCAATTCTCATGGTAATTATGGCATTTAATTAAATAATCTAATTTAATATCTGTTTCTTCTTCACGATGACGAATATTAATGCGTTCCAGACATTTATCTGGGTCAGTTTTGATATATAGAATTTTATCAACTTTTGAAACATCTTTGAAACAATTGAACCAGTAATTATAGGTTTCCCATTCAATACTACTAATAATATTATCTTCATATAACATTTTCGCAAAAACATTACGGTCTGTTTCAATAGAACGTTCTGTTACGATAATCAAATTTTCGACTTGATTATTCTTAACAACATCTAATAGTTTTTTAAGACGAGTAATATAAGCTAATACTTGAAAACAAAATGCATTTTTCTTCTGGTCTTTGTAAAAACATTCCAGAGCATTATTATTATTATTATCTTTAATAGATAGCCATTCATTTACTGGTTCATCAACAAAAATAAGTTTATATTTTGTTTGTGTTTTTAAATATTCAATGACGGTTGATTTACCAGATCCAATGTTACCTTCAATTGAAATAAGCATTTAATATATTAATGTATTAACATTTATATATAATATATTCTTTAATCAATTTTTATAATATTTGTTAGTCGCCATTCGCTTCGCGAATTATAACATATTTGGGTTCTTAGTTCAAAATTTATAACTTTTGAACTAATAGTTACCCATATATATGTATTGTGTGATAAAAATGTTCTTATTACTGAAGTTGAAAATATAACATACCTAATGCCAAAAATAATAGAATTTTATGGAGATTTTATATAGCAGAGATACAGATATTAACAATTTGATAGTATGCAATTGTTCACAGCTGTAAAATTAATTATAATTATATTATAATAATAATTATAATAATAATCTAATTATTATTATATGCCAAATAATTCATATAATTTAAAATTTCAAGATATATTAAATATTGTTTTAATATTAGGTTTATTATATTTAATATATAAATCTAATTCAAATAAAGAACATTTCACAGTTAATGATGATGTTAAACAAGCAATTAATGAAATATATAAAGCAGATATAAATGCTATAAGAAATTTATCAAATTTTGCAACAAATATATATAATGAAGGTGATTCATTTACAATTCCTGCAAAGACAACTAATATGACAAATCTTGTTATTTCAGGAGATGTAACATTTACAAATAAAAATACAGGTATTATGGAAATATTGCCAACAGGTATGGTTATTGCATGGACTAATACTACTACACCAAAAGGATGGGCTGTATGTGATGGACAAAAATATAAACTAGATAATAATTTAATTGCAATAGTAGATAATAATGGTGTTCAAACACCAGATTTAAGAGGTAGATTTATATTAGGTTCAGGAGTTGGTGGTAAAGATATAAATAATATTGCATTAACAGAACGATTAATAAATAATACTGGTGGTGAAGAAAATCATAAGTTAAGTATTAATGAATTGCCTAGTCATACTCATACACATATTGATAGAATGTTACCAACACCAAATGATGATACTGCAGGACAAGCACCTATTTTTACAAATATTGGTTTAACAGTAGTAGATAAAGCTCCTCCAAATAGTTGGGGTGCTGGAGTATGGCAAGCATGGGCAAGTTCTAAAGATAAACCTATATATGGTAAAAATGATAATACTGGAAGCGTTGGTAATGATACTGCTCATAATATTATGCCACCATTTTATGTTTTAACATACATTATGAAATTATAAATATAAATTAAAAATAAAAAAATTATGAAATTATAAATATATAATATATTATATATTATATATATATGCCGTCTAATCAAGAAATAATAATGATTATAATGTTAGTTCTTATATTTTATTTATTATTTAAAACACACTCAACACAAGAAAATTTCACTGTCAATGATGATGTTAAACAAGCAATTAATGAAATATATAAAGCAGATATTAATGCTATAAGAAATTTATCAAATTTTTCAACAGAAATAATGAATAATAATGATTCATTAACAATTCCAGCTAAAACAACAACTGTTACAGATTTAACAATTACTGGTAAAATAACAGGAGATTTAAATGTAGATGGTAATGTTAAATTTAATAATAAAAATAGTAATATTATGGAAATATTTCCATCTGGAATGATATTAGCTTGGTCTGGTTCAATTGGTTCTATACCTAAAGGTTGGGCAACATGCGATGGTAGAAAATATAAATTATATAGTGATGGTTCTGTTAAAGAAGATAGTGCTGGAATTCAAACTCCAGATTTAAGAAGTAGATGTATATTAGGTGCAGGAGAATATTCTGGAGTAACTTATCCAAATGATGGTTCTCCAGCTGCATCATTAACTGTTCGCGGTGTAGGTAATTGGAGTGGTTATGAAACACATACATTAACTATTGACCAAATGCCAAACCATAGACATAATTTTGGCAGAGATTGGTGGTCAGGTCCACCTTCAAATAGGGGTGTTGATTTAGGTTCTGGACAAGCAGCAGTTGATGAAAGTGGAGAGACAACATTAGTAGGAGGAGGAAAACCGCATAATATCATGCAACCTTTTTATGTTCTTTGTTACATTATGAAATTATAAATTATAAAAATTATGAAATTATAAATATATAATATATATTATATGCCATCTAATCAAGAAATAATAATGATTATAATGTTAAGTCTTATATTTTATTTATTATATAAAACACACTCAACACAAGAACATTTCACTGTTAATGATGATGTAAAAGAAGCAATTAATGAAATATATAAAGCAGATATTAATGCTATAAGAAATTTATCAAATTTTTCAACAGAAATAATGAATAATAATGACTCATTAACTATTCCAGCTAAAACAACAACAATGACTGATTTAACAGTCACAGGAAATGTTTTATTTAGTAATAAAAATAATAATATGATGGAAATATTTCCAAAATATATGGTAATTGCATGGGCATCAGATACTATACCAAAAGGCTGGGCTTTATGTAATGGAAATAAATATATATTAAATAGCGATGGAACTGTTAAAGAAGATAGTTCTGGAATTCAAACACCGGATTTAAGAGGTAGATTTGTTTTAGGTTCCGGTGTTGGAGGAAAAGATATGAATAATATTGCATTAAGTAATAGAGAATTAAATGCATCAGGAGGTGAAGAAAATCATTTATTAACTATTGCAGAAATGCCTTCTCATGGTCATCAATCTGGAGGTGCCATTTGTTCAGATATGAGTGGATGTCAATATAAAAATATAATAACTAAAGAAAGAAGTGGTATTAATACTGATAAAACAGGCAGTGATACACCACATAATAATATGCCACCTTTTTACGTACTCACTTACATTATGAAATTATAAATTTCAATGAATTTATAATAATATTCTATGAATTTATAATAATATTTTCAAATTTATTTATAAGAATATTTGTATTATTATTACAACTAATGACATTAGAAAACCTTTTAATATCATTAGTAATATTTCATGCATTTCTAATACTGGTAATATTTTAAATACTAATTCATTCATTTTAATATGACTCATGATTAAAAATAGCATTGTATAAATTACTATTTTTTTTAAAACAACCATCCAATTTATTTTGTTTGGTTTTTCAACAGGTTCTGTAAATTTTTCTCTAACTTTTTTAGTTTGTTTTGGAATAGTTACAATTGGATTATACATTTGTGGCATAACAGGTTGCATCATTGGTTGCATCATAGGTTGCATCATTGGTTGTTGATATTGTTGCATCATTGGTTGTTGCATCATTGGTTGTTGATATTGATTCATTGTTGGTTCTGGTTTAAAATTACCATCATTTGGGAAATTCATTGCACTTGGCATTTGGTCATATTGTTGATGATATGATATATCTACATTTGGATTATAAGATAATGACATATTATTAATTTAGATTATATTATTTATTTTTTTCATACATTTGATTTAAAACTCTATATTTATTTTTTATTATAGCTCTACCAAGTGCGTCTTTTTCTTCATTAATATATTCAAACGGTGTAGCATAATCTGTTAATTTTTTAGATAAATAAATAATTTTTGTAAATTCTTCCAATGTAAATGAATCTCTAAATTCATCCATCCAATATGAAAAAACTATCATTTTATCAACACGACATGTTTCTGGTAATAAATTTCCACAAACATCTAGATTACCATATTTATCTTCTGTATACCAAATATTTATATTATGTTTTAAAAATGGTAATTCTAATTTCTTAATTTGGAATTTTTTTTCATCAAAAAATATCTCTGCATATTCATCCATAGGCCCCATAACTAAAGTTTCTTTATATACTTCATCATCAGAATCATATAATACAACTGTAGTATTTGCACGTCTAAATAACATTCTTTGAATAACTTCTGGAGTAATATTATCTAAATGCATTTTATTATCCTTACTTGATACATATGAACGAGTAACTATAGCATTACCTATAATTTTATCATTATTAATATTTAATAATGTTGCAAATTCATTTAATAATCTTCCAGGACCTTGATCCATTTCAAAATACATAATTTCATAAACATAATTTTCTTCTTCATGAATAACTTGCATTTTTATAAACGGTTCATCTTTGTTGTATTCTCTAAAACCTTTTAAATCTAATGATTCTTCTAAAAAATTTACATAATCATTTGTATTTGGATTAACTTTTACATATTTACAAAAAGTATCATTAGTTAAATCATTTAAATAATTAGTATCGGCCCAATTACGTTCTTCTATTTTATTTGGTGTAATTACTAAAGCAGTAAATGGTTCTGTATTTTCAAAATGTAATTTATCTTCTTCCATATATTATAATTAAAATACATTGTTTTTAATTATAAACGAAATAATTATAAATAATCAATTATTATTAAAAAATTCTTTAAAAACATTACCTACTTTTATAATTTCTAATATATTAACAGGTTCTTGAGAAAAAAATTTAATATTATTTCCTTTTTCATGTGGGACGAACATTGTTTTATCAACAGATAATAAATATCTTTTTTCATTCATTTTTTCTAGAATTCCTTTCTTTTTCTCTTTAACTTTGATTGTATTATTATCAAAAGTTTTTTCTAATTCATCATCATTAAAATGAAAACTACTTAATAAAGCCATTATTTTATCAGTAAATGCAAATAATTTTGCACCGGATTTGTTAGGTGGATATATTTTTGATCCAATATTATATGGTTCTTTGGTTGATATCCATAAATTATCAATATCTGTTTTTTTTGTGCTTAAATCTAAAATAGTATATAATGTTTCTAATGTTTTAGGGAGAAATCCATTTTTTTCATAAATAGAATCTATTTTTATTCTATTATTATAAATATAATCATAATCTATATTTTCTAATGCATATATACCATTAATAATGTCATTTCTATATTTATCTAAATTATAAGTAATAATATTGCGTATATCAGATTTTGATACTTTTATAATAAATTTAGTATATGGAATTGTTTGCGGAAGATTTATTCTTTTATTGATATTTCTATAATGGTGACTATATCCAATAACTATATTTTTTTTATCTTTATTCATATTATAATGTATTGTTTCTATCATATTTGTTTCCCAATATAATGACATTTTTTTATCGATATCTTTATATTTATCATTTTTATTATCTTTAAAATGCTGATATTGTTTATACATTTGATCCATATTTGAACTATTCAAAATATTATTTGATATTTCATCTAAATCTATAATATTGTAATTCATCTTCTCTGTTTTATTTATAAAATCGTTTTTTAATACATTAGATATTCCAACTATATGACAAATTATCATTTTATTAATAATATTATAATATAGGTTAATTTACAAAATAAACTAATAACACGTTTGTATATTAATTTATTATCTATTATATTAGATGAGTGATACTCCTATACCAATTAATATTTTATTTGGAAAGGGTAAAGATGATATTTTTAATAACAATATTTATATATTAGAATTATGTTTGAAAGATGGTTCTTATATAAATTTTGAAGAGAGTTCTAATGAAAAATATATAAATATGTTTACTTTTAGGAATAATATTAATTATTATAATATTAAATCATATGAATTAACTATAATTAATCAAAATACTATACATATTCAAAAAGATTTTAATTCCGTATTATCTTCTTATATTTATAAGGATACTAATGTGTTTTTAGAAATTAGTAAAAATTTAGATAATTTGGCTAATTGTTGTATATATTTAACTTCAAATAATTCACAGATGTTTTTTACACCACCTAATTATTAATATATTAATATATTAATATATTTATAATTATAATGAGTTGTGAATATACATATTCAACTAAGGAAAATGAAAATAATATATATGTATTTGAGATGAAAATAACATATAATGATAATACTATTATAAAAAAACGTTTAATAAGCGATTTAACTAATGGTAAATTATTAGAAGTTAAAAATGATATAAAAAAATTAAAAATTACATTATGTATATTAGTTAATAACAAATTACCAGAATATATAATAATTAAAAAACATTTAAATAATAATATAGATGATTATTTAAAATATTTGAATGAAAATTTATTAATTACTTTGACTAATGAAGATTCAATTATATCTATTAATTATAATATTTTATAGGATTTTGTTACATAAATATTCCTTTTATTTTTTCAATTGTTGATAATGTAGGTGTTTCACCTCTACATTCATTTGTTCCTATTATAAATTTAAATGTATTCCATTTTTTCCCAGCATATTCTATTTTCTTTTCACCTAAGTATAAAAAGAAACCTAATACTAAAATAACAACTGCTAAGTATTTTAGATATCTAGCTACTTTATTATATAATTCAATATCTTCTTTATATAATTCTGGATCAAGAGATTCAGCATATGACTGAACTATGAAACTGATTGCAATTAAAATAAAGAATCCAATGAAGAATTTATAATCAGATTTAGATGAAATAATAAAAACAATATATATAAGTGCAGTTGCTAATACTTTTTTGAAGAAAGCAAATTTATCAGTCGATGGATCGTTTGTTGTTAACACAACAAAGAATAATACAGTAAAGTATCCAATTAAATGAGAATATATCATACTACTATCTAAAAATTCTCTTAATCTACAACCTGTTGTTTTTTCAAAATATGGACCAATTAATGCGAGATAGATTATAAATAGATATTTTAAATCAAAATTTTTTGAAATATCAGATATAAATGACATTATATATTATATAATATATAATTTTATTATTAATAATATTATTTAAAAAAATAGTTTAATGTATTATATATGATGGCGACTAAATATGGTTCATTTAATGTTGAAATTCCAGTAGGTACAAACGACCCATATGAAACTCATTTAAATAATGGATGTTATAGTATTTTTCCAAAATATAATATTGTAAAAAAATATAATAGTTATACAATTCCAATGATTACTCAAAATGAATTAGCAGACGGATGGTTATTATGTCATCCACGTTATGGTTCTTATTATAAAACTGTTATTAACAGTGAAGGTGAAAAAGTAAATACAAGAGTAGACGGTTCATATCATTTTAAAATTAATTTATCCCAATTACCTGAGAACTTATGGCATAAAATGAATTATTTAAACCATCATTCATATTATGTTAATGATGGAATTTATAGGTTTACTGTAGTATCAACGCCAGTAGATGATGAGATTCGTGAATTATATCATTTAACTAAACAGATGAAATGTCCAGAACATAAGGAAAGAGTTCAAGAACTTCTTAATGTATTAAAGGATAATGATGTTTATGGTTGGGTTGTTATTAGAGCCCGTAATATGTATCGTAATTAAGGCAAAAAAATGCCAAAAAATGCCAAAAAATGCCAAAAAATGCCAAAATAGGCCAAAATGCCTATAAACATTTTCGTGCTTTAAACTAGTTATTAATAAAACAACCGTAGGTTATAAATATCGAAATACGTTATAATAAAGTTATATTAACGATTTCGTGCTTTGAATTAATAAAACAACCGTAGGTTATAAATATCGAAATACGTTATAACTAAATTTCTATAGAAATTTAGTTATATAAACGTTTTCGTGCTTTGAATTAATAAAAAATTGAAATATTAGGGGTCTGTACGTGCTTAGTATTTAAAGACTATTGTTAGAGTATGTCAGTCTCTTCGCAGAGCTTTATTCTTAAAAACACCCCGTCTCTTTCTCAAGGGACGGTTCCGGCCGACGCGTGTCGTGCCGTGACCCACCAACCGTTATCGACTTTTTCCACCATGAATTCGACCAACGACCACATCTCGGGCACTATTGTGCCTAACCCTTTTTTCTCGGTGAAGGCGTTTTCGGACGTTGACACCATGGTCCCTGTTGTGCTGACTATCGGAGTCTGCCAGGGGGGCCTCCGCAACCCACCCTTCTCGTTCCCAGCCGTCCATTATCCCAGCCGCGGGGTTTACATGGCTAAGTGCAACGACGAGGATTACCTTGTCTTTGATGACCCTAAATCCGTGTGCTACTACGAGTTTGCTGGCACCGGTTGCAAAGGCAAGCCGGGCAACCAGACTCTTCCTCGTCCTTGCTCTCGTCCCATCCACGCCAAGCATTACGCGTATCTGGACGCAGCCGGCAACAAGTATCCCGACGAGGCCGTAGCCGAGTGCATTCTCGAGGACTACAAGGCAGAGTTGACCAAGCTCTATGCCGAGACCACTACTATGGTTTCCGGCGTGAGCGAGACTGCCGCTGTCCGCGTGCATGCCCATACCCCCGCCCCTTGCGAGGAGCAGCAGCCTATCGGCATCCCGGATCTGGGTACTATTATGCCCGGATTCGAGTTGCTGGACAACGACGAAGAAGACATCGACAACGACGCTGCTGTTGCCGCTATTGAGCAGGCCTGCGACGACTACTCCCTTGCCGCGACTCTGCAGGAGCAGCAACCGCAGGACTTTGTGGCAGACACTGCTATTGCCGCTATGCACCAGCGCGAGCTTGACGCAGAGGTCGCTGCTGAGTTGGCATCTGCTGATGAAGCCGACGATGCTAGCGATGATGACTTTACCGTTGTCACGCCTCGCCGCAAGTCCAAGTCCGTCACTGCTGCGCCTGCCGCGCCTGCTGCGCCTGCCGCGCCTGCGTCTCGCAAGCCCGCCAACCCCTTTGGTCTTTTAACTATTGAGGAAGGCGAGACTGTGGAGCAGGTCCTGGTCGAGGATGCCGTCGAGGAGCCTCTGCCGGCTTTCCCGGCGTCTCGCCGCCAGCGCTCGCCGGCTCCTGTGAGCGAGGTTGATAACGACAGCTACCTCAACGAGCAGCACGCACTGGCAGTGGCACGTCCTGTGTCGCAGGCCCTGGCGCTTCGTGAGTCACAGGCCCTGGCGCTTCGTGAGCAGCAGGCTGCTATTGCCGACTTTGCCCGCTTGACGCTCGGCGCCAACACCGTCCCCGAACATGCCAACACAAAACAGTTGATGGTTGAGGTGATGGCTTTTGCCCGCGACCATACTCCCGCACCTATGCCGCCGCCTTCCAAGCAGACCGAGTTTACGGCTGCGCGTCAGACAGCTGCGCGTGTTGCAGCTGTTGGAAACTTCGAGACGCTCTTTGACTACCTCGACGAATGCCGTGACGATGCTGTTGTTGCTTTGATGTCCAACAAGTTGCTCGTTCGCCAGTTGCAAAATTATTTGTCTGGCAACACGAAGAGCGCTATGAACGACAAGGCCAAGACCCAATACTGCACCCACTATCTCTGGTCCAAGACATGTCCTGCTGGTAATAGATGCGCCTTTGTTCACAAAGATTCTGAAATGCGTCCCGACCTTACATTGTTCATGAACATTATCGTGATGGTGCTTTTGTCTCGTAAGAAGATTGACATGCAGGTTGTGATGGAGGCTCTGGTTGCTCATTTTGTCCGGGCAGACGTCATTGAACTTGTCGACGCCATGTTCGAGTGCATCGACCGCTACGTTCAACGCCAACAGGCCAACGGGAAAAAAATCAATCCCCAGAAGCCGTTCTTTGGTATCTACGTTAACGAAAAGCTTCTGTCACGTTTGGCATTTGAGCGCGCGAACCCGCGCACCGATGTCAACAAGGGCTTGAACAAGGAACGACTGCCGCAACTTTTCACTCTTCACCGGACCATCCACACATTCCTTACACTTCCTGACCTGGCTGAAGCTCGTGCTGAATACACTGCATCTACCAAATACGACTTTGCCAACAAGCTGATTCTACTTGACATGGAGGATAAAGACGAATTCGTCTTGCGCGATTCGTTCAGTGGTCTGCCTATTTCGGACATTGTTTCTGCGCTTGTGTGGAGTTACAACCAGTGTCCCAAGAATCGTCAGTTTCCTTTCCGTGAGATGGCTTTGGTCACCATGCAATCCGAATACGTCCGCAAGTACCACCGCGTTATGAGTCCGGAGTACAAGAAAGTTGTCGAGTCTGCGTTTTCACTCGAGGACTATTGCATGGCTGGTTGTTACGGTTGCAAGCACGGCGGTCATTCGACTTGGGGTAGCACTTTGGGGATATCTACCAATCCCGGGGCAAATATCAAGGATACAGTGCTCGACTTGGACGCATTTTTTGGCATCGAGGCACCTGCGTTTAACGCGGAAGAGGAAGCTCGTCTTGGTTTGGAACGTTGTCGTATTACGGACCAGTTCTACCAGGTTGTCGAAAACTTGTACAAGCTCTTGAACGAAACCAAACTTGACCTTGATCTCCAGGACGCCTTTATGCGCGAGTTTCGTCAAATGACCACCTTCAAAAACGACATCAAGAAGAGCTCCAAGAAATTGGCGGACGCTAAAAAGTCTTTTGCTGAATTCAACGCCATGGTCCAGCTTAATGAACTAGAGCTGCACGATGGGATTGCCAGCCTCGAGACCCAGATTGCGGAGCACAAACGCAGTGGTAACATTTTTGGGGTTCGTCGGTTGCACTCTGAACAAGCAGCTCTCAAGCGCAAGCTGGTTGAAAAAGCCGCTCACAAAAAGAAGTACTTTTTGATCTACAACTCATCATTGACCGACCGTTTTAAACGGATTGAGGAAGAGGAGCAGCGTTTCGAGAGTGTTATTGCGAACCTGGAAGCAATGCTTCAAGTGCACCAGGACCGTGTCTACCGCTTTGACAACGAACCTTCTCGTGATGCGTTCTTTGAGCTCGCTCGCCTGCACAAGCTTATGAATGCTCTCGCCAACGAGTATCAGGAAGCCACTGCTGCCTGGGTCAGGGTTACGCACAAGCCTGGCAAGTGCTTGGTAGAAGATTTCAATTACGACCCCCTCGTCTGGTGGTCCGACAACGCAGCTGATTCTTCTGCCACTGGGATTGGTATTGAGACTGTTGTTCGGCCGGAGGAGCACACGACTTTCACGAATTCCCGAACTCTTACCCTCAGCCGCAGCTCTACGCTCGCTTTGACTGGTGCTGCTGGTGGCGCTCCGCTCGCTTTGGCAGGTGCTGCTGGTGGCGCTCCGCTCGCTTTGGCAGGTGCTGCTGGTGGCGCTCCGCTCGCTTTGGCTGATGCTGCTGGTGGCGCTCCTCTCGCTTTGCTCGCTGCTGCATCTGAGGAGTCGCTTGCTTTGGCCGTTCATCCTGGTCGTTCGCATGCTGCAGCTGGTGCCTTGGTTGCATATGCTGGTTACAACGGACAGGGTCTTATGACTGAACGCACTGGTCATCGCAGGATGAAAGACATGGAAGCTGCACGGAAACTTGCTCAGCGCGAGGCTGCTCTGTCTGACCAGAGCCAGTTCCCGGAGATGGCTCCTTCAACGCGTGCGACTGTTGCTTTGCCTCCCACGGAAGAAGTTCCTGAACTCTACGTGGAAGTTGCTGCCAAACCTGCGTCTGAAGAAGCGATCGCTACCGCTGCTCTGATGCGGCAACAGCATGCTGAAGACAAGAGCACGTGGGCAGCCAATGTCGGCAAGACAGCCCATGAAAACAAGAAGGCCAAGAAGCGCAAGGGTCAGCGTGTCGTTCTTGAGTGGGCTGCGCCTGCCCGCACACCTCATGACGAAGAAGCTGAAGAAGCCGACGATGCCGACGATGCCGACTATGTCGAATACAACGACGACGACTTCCAAGCCTACGGTGATGACGAAAGCGACTAAGTTCGTCTACACACTACATTTTTTATTCAAATACATAAAAACACACACACAAATACATAAAAATAAATAATATTATTTATTTTTATTGTATATATTTTATTTTATTACATTAAAATGTATTCATATACCATAGCCATTCCAAATACAATTAAACTTACAATTATTCTTCCAAAACCAATATCACCTACACATATATTTTTTTTAGATTTAGCACTATCACCTAATCTAATTATTAAAGCAGTAATCATTACACCTATACCCCATATTAAATTTTCTAATATAAGAGATGAACCTGGTAACATGGTAAGAACTTTAACTGGTACTTTAAATATAGGTATTAATGCTACTAAAAATGTAAATAATGAACCACCAAAATATAATGGCCCTGAATCAAAGATAGATTTAATGAATCTACCAAAAAATGAAGTTGGTACTTTTGTACAATCATCTCCAAATTGACGTAATAAATTAGCAAGAAATAAAGAACCCATTCCAGAACCAACATTAATTAACATTGTTCTAAGACCAGAAATAGGTAAAAATGCACCTACCGCTATCTTAATAGCAATTGCTATGAAAATATAAATATCTAAAGGATTTCTCATTATAATATTATTATATATTTAATATAGAAAAAAAATGTAATATTATATATATATATGAGTACTATAGTATTTCGTCGTGAAAGAAATGATACTTACAAATTAAATGGTGTAAAACATGTTGTAAAAGAAGATATAATTGATGGTGAAAAAGGTTTATCATTCCATTACTTATCAAAAGTCGGTGAAGATAAATTCCATAGTATCACTGTTAGACAAGTTGAAGGAGAAGATAAATTCTCTGTTCGTCAAAAGATTAATGATAAACAAGAAGATTCTGAAATGTCACTCGCTGAATTAGAAAAAATGGTTAAGAAAATGAAAGAACTTAAATTTGTTGCTGACTACATGTCAGAACGTGGTAAATATAAATCTAGACGTTTAAAAACATCTAAAAAAGTTAAAAGAACAAGTTTAAGAGGAGGTTCATTACGTAAAACATCTCGTAAAACATCTCGCAAAACATCACGTAAATCATCACGTAAAACTAAAGTTTATTAATTATATTTGAAACTTATTAAATATAAATATTTATATTTAATAAGTTATATTTAACTTAACTAATTATAAAAAATTAATTTAATAATTAATATCAATTGATTTATATATGCCAAACCGTAAGGTATCTCGTCGTAATACAAAAAATAAAAAAAAAATATCTAAAAAAAATAATAAAAAATTATCTAAAAAAAAATCAGTAAGAACATCGAAAAAAAAAATAAGCGCTTTGCGCGAGAAAAAATTTACAGGAAGAAGATTACTTCCACGTAGAGCAATCATTTTCCCAGAACCAATAATGGATGGAGGTGGTGTTGATAGAGAAATGCTTGGATTATAATTAACTAAATATACATATATATATATATATATATATATATGCGGTCTACTATTATAAAAAAAAATAGTAAATCAACACGTAAATCAACACGTAAACCAATACGTAAAACCACACGTAAAACAACACGTAAACCAATACGTAAAACCACACGTAAAACAACACGTAAAACCACACGTAAAACAACACGTAAAACAACACGTAAAACCACACGTAAAATAATTGGAGGTTCTCCTTTCACAGAGGACACCTGGCAAAAATTTAGAGAAGCTCATGTTGAAAAAAAACCACAAGGATTAGCAACAATCGCAAATTTAATTAAAAACAATGATTATTGGAAACAAAATTTATGTGGAGGTGAAGCAAAAGCATTGGCTATTAGTAGAATGATATTTGAAATATTAGATGTAGAAAACGGTGTTCCTCCTGGAGTAGGTACAGATAGTTTAAAACAAGCTGGTGTATTATCACCAGATAATAAAAAAATTAATAAAGCCCTGTTTTTTACAAAATTAGAAGATGGTAAAGCTGGTAAAGGAGGGCCTTTATATATTCCTAATGTATCTGGATTAAGAGATAAAGTCAAAGAGTTTCTTACAAGTTATGTTAAAGGTAGTTCATGGTTTTAAAATTGAATGTTTATTAAACCAGAACTTCCTGTTCTCACTCTTTGATTTGTAGTATTATTTGTTGTGCTAGCAATTGCATTTAATGTACCAATTAAATTCAATTGATTCTTTGCATCTAGTGGTAATTCATTAAACCATAATTTATATTGTGGTAAATATAACATGAAATACATATAACCACTATATCCGGTGCTAACTATTAATAATCCTAATGATATCCAAGCTAATATTCTTAATATTTTTTCAGTTGAGGTGCGTTCAATTGGTTCATTATTTGCATCTACTTGTTGTGTTGATTTTGCAAAACAAAAAATTGATGCAATAACTAATAATATTGGAACTATATAAAATAACATATGTTTTTGTTCTCCAGTTGCTGTTAATCTATCATATTTTAATGATAAATTACCATATTTATTTATAAAATCAACTTTTGAAGATGTTAATTGATTTTGAACAAGTCCAGTTGGATTAAATGTAAATGACATATAATAATATATAGATTTTAGATATAGTATATAATATTATATGAACTTGAATTTACATTTCTAATTTTTTTATAATATTATATATATGCCAGTTAAATGCACATCAAAACGCTCATCAAAACGCTCATCAAGAAAAGTTCGTAGAACATCAAAGAAAGTAGGTCATAAAGGTGGTGCTAAACAAGTTCGTAGAACATCAAAGACTGTTGGTCGCAAACATTCATCTCGCCGTAAAGTAATGAAAGGAGGTAAAGATGGAACTCTTCTTGTAGTTGATAATAAAAATACTAATAATAATATTGTATTATGCGACGAAGATTTGGATATAGCAGAGAAATTAAAAGCAAGTGGTAAATATCCTCAACATTTAAATACTTTAAATTTAATAATAAATTTAAAAGCTGCTTTAAGAGACCAAATATATGTTTCAGCACCAGCTGAAACACTTACAGCTATCGATAATTTTCAACAAAATCTTTCCAAATTACCAGGTTATCCATTAGTACGTAAATGTGCTCTCAAAAAAAATCAATCAGGTCTTAAAATATAATAATTATATGTCTAGTTAGTTTATATTAGTTACTTACATATAATTTTGTTAGTCGCCATTCGCTATAATTCGCGTAGCGAATATGAATATAACATCTTTGGATTCTTAGTTATTATTTAGTTTTACATATAAAAATAAATATTTAAAAATATTTATTTATTTTTTATAAATATTATTATATATGCCTGTCAAACGTGCATCAAAAAAAGTCCGCAAGACTAGTCGTAGATCTAGTCGTAGATCTAGTCGTAAGAATATGAACGGAGGAGCAAAGAGACGTTCTTCTAAAAATAGAAAAACATCTCGTCGTAAAGTAATGAAAGGAGGTAAAGATGGTAAAGTTAACCTTATAATAGGAGCAGAATCATTTTTAGTAACTGATGCAGATATTACAAAAGCACAAGGTTTTATTACTAAAAACACACAATCAGTATTACCAATGGCTATGAAAGTAGTTAATTTAAAAACGTTAGTAGACAAATATGAATCTGCTAATTCAACAGCAGATGTAAAAGAAGCAGTTCTTGCTATTAGAAGAGCAGTTTAAATATATCCCAGTTAAATGTTAATAAAAATAAGTTCGTAGAATTTTAAACTCAACTTTAATCTTTGTTTACAATTTGTGAACAATGATTAAAAAATCCAGTTATATTGAATGTAAATTATAATATAATAATTTAATATAAAAAATCTATATAATACTATATGCCAGTTAAACGCATATCAAAACGCTCATCAAGAAAAGTCCGTAAAACATCAAAACAAACACGTAGAACATCTAAACACACACGTAGAACATCAAAGCCAATTAAAGGAGGTGCTAAGCGCAGAACAACCAAACGCTTATCTAAAAAATCAAACCGTAGATCATCGTGTAAAACAATGAAAGGTGGAGCTAAAACAGTTCTACCAATTGTTTCACCAGATGCTTTTAAAGGAGTTGCTCGTATATATGATGATGATAATATACCTATGATTAAATTACATGCAGGTCAAAGCGCTGTTCAAGCTGTTAAAGATTTTGGTGTACAATGGGACAAAATATGGAAAGACTTTTCTAGACCAATTGATAAACAAACACCTCCTAGATATCAAGTAAGCAAACCAATTGGTGATTTTTTAAATGAAATTAAAGGTAAGTCATTACTTAAATATAAAGGAAAAGATGATGCTTGGGATTTATCATAATTTATAAAATCCATTCTTACAAGGAATATAAATTTCATCTAAATCGCCATTTTTAATTACTTGAATGCAATAACTATACTTTGGTATAATTATTTCATTTTTAATATATTTCATTGTCATAGAAGATACATAACATTTAGTGTATCCATCCATATTTTTTAAATGGTCCCTAAACATATCATTTGATAGAACCATTATATTATTTACTAACATCCCATAAATCATATAATCATCATCATTCCTATACATTGGAGTACGAATAATATATTTTTCTAAAAATTTATCTTTAATCACATGACGTTGATGAAGGATAATTTTTGGACGTTTATCCATACTTTCAAATTTCTTAATTAATTGTCTTAAAATTGTAAAATCAAAATTATTACCTTTTGTTCTAATATGCCCCATATTTGCACCATCAATTAAAATATCAACGTCTTTTAATTGTATATCAAGTTCTTCCTTATTTTTAATTCTATTAATATATTTATCCCGCATAACTGAAACATCAAATGTATATTTTTTAAGAGGAATTAACTCTTGGTTAATATTGGATTCCAATGTTGATACAACAGTGAAACCATCAAACTTTTTAATTAAATCTATCCAATTCTTACTAATCATCAAATCAATATCTTTTGGTAATAATTCATCTATTTTACTATATGCATATTGAGTATAAATAGAACAATTTTTATCAATCTTTGATTCAAAATAATCAATAAATGTTAAATAATCACGTTGCATTAAATTATCTTTATACAATAATTCTTTTAGTTCTTCGAAATTATCTTTTAAAATATTGTATCTTATAATTAATGTTATTAATCCACGCTTATTCTGTGGCGAATCACTATATTTAATAATACATTCTTTAATTAAATCTTCACAATCTAAATTGTTATCTATATTTAATTTTAATTGATGAATTGCATTCATTAATATTACTAATTGTTTATTTTTTAATTATAATTATTATCAATTTTTTGTATTAATTCAAGTGGCAAATAATTATATAATAAATTATTAATATATTTACTTAAATTATTATGTAATGATGTTTTTAATATATTAATTTTATCTGTCCAATATATTATTCTATAATCATTTGTAATTTTATAATCAGTTATTGATATATTATTTATTATTTCATATAATTCTTTCATATCAATATCCCATATTTCAATACAATTTTCTTTTGATAAAAATATATATTTATAATCTTGTGATATTTTAAATTTAAAATTTAATAATATATGAATATCATTATAAATATTATAATATAATGATGAATTTATTTCTGATAAAATTTCCAATTTTTCATTAAAAATAATAATTATAATCGAAGATTGTTTAAATTGTTTACCTATTATTTTTGTATTTGAAGCAATTAAATTATATGCATTAAGAGATTCATTATAATATAATTGCTCTAAACTATCTATATCAAAAGTAATCATTGAACTTTTTTTATAAAAAATACCTTGTCTGTCTATATAAAAATTAGAATAATTAATTCGAATAATTATATTATAATAATAATTATTATTTATTATAACTATATCACCAATATTGATATAATCATATTCATTATTATTAATACTTATCATTTTAATTACATTAATTGTTTCAATATCCATAATATATAAAACACTTGATTTTGAATAAATTAAATATTTATTATCATAACATAAAGTTTCAGCATTATCATTTACTATTGTTAATTTATTATTGTTAATATTATAAATATTAATAAACCTTTGGTTATCATTATTTATAAAACAAAAATAATTTGTCATTAATTAATAAGTAAATTAATATTTATACAGTTATGTTTCCTAATAATATAATTTCCATCCGTATTATCTATATATGCAATATTATTACAATTAGGACAAATACTAGTAATTCCTTCAACTAACCTACATGGTGAACGATTACCTCCATTTAATGGAACATATTTAATAACATAAGTAAACATACAACGTTCTTGAAATGTATTTTGTGTTATTACACATAAATTATCTTCATTTAATTCATCATTATATATTAATTCCATATTATAAGTATGTAATATAGCTAATTCTTCATCATTAATAATAGCAATTGCTCTTTTATAAGTATCAAATAAACATAATATTTTAAAATTTTTAAAAATAGGATAAAAATAATTATAATTAGTAATAAAAGTCCAAATTGCTCCAGTTGATTTAATAATATAATTAAAATCTCCAACTATAATTTCACTAATGTTAGTTGCTATTCTAATTAAATTATTATCAGCTTTAGTATAAAATTTATTATAAAAATCAATATATTTTATTTGGTCATCATTTGTTAATCCTGTCATATAAATATAAACCAACCGTTGGTTATTATTATAAGTTTGAATAATATTATAAACTTGTTTAATAAATTGTTCTATATCATAATTATTTCTAATTGTTTGAAAGTTTTTAACTTTAATTATACAACCTGGAATAACTATAATATTCTCTTTTATGTTCTTTTTATTATATGGAATATTATGAATTTGAAGTAAATTAATTAATTCATTAATATCACTAACTGTATTCATTTTAATATATTAACATTAATTATTTTTAAATCAAAAATAATCAATTTTTATATATTATAAAAATTGATTATATTATACTAATTTAATGAATATTAATATTAATGTCAACTGATACACTTAAATACAATCTTAATTTTGGATGCATTGCTAAAGAATTTTATACAGAATATATAAATAATTATGTGCAAAAGAATCTACAATCTAAATGTAATAAAATATTAGAAGAATATGATTATATTGAATATTATTCAATTGGTCTTAATTCTGATAAAAATTGTTGTTATAGTGAATTATGGTTATTAGATATAAGTAATAATACCAATGATTATTATTTACCAGTTTATATTAGTGATATAAATACATCATCATGTTATTCTCTTGCTAAATGTTATTTAGAATATGAAGAAATAGAAAAACCACTTGATGAAATCTTAGAAATGTGTCCAAAATCAACAAGACAACAGATTAGAAATATATTATTCACATAATATTATATTTTTGTTAAAAAATTGATTAAAATATATAATATATTTATTATAATATTATAAATGCCAACAATATATTATAAAAAACCAGGTTTAACTATGGGTCAAACTATTAATTTATTCAAAAAAGAAAATAATATTTCAAAATGTTGTTATTGTGGTAGATTAGACCCAATGGCCAGAGGGCAATTATTATTATTAATTGATGATGAATGTAAAGATATGCCAAAATATTTAACTCATAATAAAGAATATAAATTTGAAATAATTTATGGCTTAGCAACTGATACTGATGATCCATTAGGCATTTTAGAAAATACTAATAATAATTATAATTATAATTATAATGATGTTGCGCGAAGCGCGGAAATTATAAAAAATTATATCAAAGTTGGAAAATTTGAACAGAAATTTCATAATTTTAGTTCAAAAAGAGTAAATGGGATTCCTTTGTGGAAAAATCATTTGGAGAATAGAATTACGCAATGCGTAACGCATATAGTAGAAATATTTAGTGTTAATTATGATGATATTAAATGTTATGATTTTAAAGATTGGAAAACTGAAATTATTAATAATATAAATAGTTTAGAAGGTAATTTTAGACAAGAAAAAATAATTAATCAATACAATCAATTAGATTTAAATATATTATACGCATTACCTATTACAATAAATGTGTCTTCTGGATTTTATATTAGACAATTAGTAAATGATATTAAAAATCATATAAATTTTCCCATATTAACTTTTGATATAAACAGAACAAAAATATATTAAATAATATTAAATATATTAATGGCATTATATAATAGATTAACAGATATTAATTCAAATATTACAAATTTAAATAATAAATCAACTGATATTTATAATAAATTAAATAATATTGATGGTAATATAGATAGCACGCATGCTAATTTAGAAACTAATATACCTATATTAGTTACTAATACAAATAATATTCAATCTACTTTAAATAAAATAGAGGGTAATACCGGAATTGTTAGAATAGGTGGTTTTGCTAATATGGCTAATAATATAACTATATCTGCTACTTCCTTTCAATCAAATATTTTCACTTTAACTAGTGAAAATTTTACTAGTAAATCATTTATAAGTTATCAAGATGAAAATATATTATTAGAATCATCTATAAGTATTTGGACTAATATAAATAATCATGATTTATATATAACTACATTATTTCCTAATACCTTAAATGGCACAAATATACGAGTTACATCAACTTTTATTAATTTAGCACCATTTACAAATATTTATTTAAGAAATGACAATGAGACTGATGATATTTCTGCTGTTTATTGTTCAGTATTATCAGCATAATAATATGCGATTTAATTAATTAAATTAATTGTATTTATAAATGTATCTTTACACCCAGTATTAGTATTATTGATAATTTCCATTAATACTTTTGACTGATTATCCCAGCTTATATTTTTAACATGTTCATAATTTTTATTAATTAATGAGTGTGTATCCATTAGTGGTAATTCTTTTAATACTTCTAATGCTTTATTTCTCCATTCAACACTATACGGATCTCCTTCTATTATGATACCACGATCTCCAGCAGTGTTTTGTAAAGCAGCTAAATTATTATGAATTACTAATGTTTTAGAAATAGCAGCTTCAAATGCAGTTAAACAAAATGTTTCTTGGAATGTACAAGGATATAACCATATATGTGCATTACTCCAAGATTCAGCAAGTGTTTTCTTACTTACCCATCCATGCATAAATACATTTTTCATTGGAAGTAAAGATTTAATTTTCAATACAACATCTTTATAATTATCATTTAACCATTTATTTTCCAAATCACAATAAGTATGTAATTCTGCATTAGGATACATTAATAGTATATCTTCCCACATCATTAATACAACAAGTAAACCTCTATTAGCAAATGATGAGAATATAAATTTGAATGGTTGTTTTTTCTGTAAAGCAATTTCATTAACACCATAACCAAGAGGCATTGTTAATTCTTTAAATCCAGGACATACTTCATCATAATATTGTTTATGCCATTCAGTTAATGTAAATATTTTCTTTATTTTGTTTGATACAGGAATAATACTACCAGATAATGTCAAGTCATGTGCGAATAAATAAATATTTTGAACATAACTATTAATTGCAGCAGCTGCATATTCACTGTATCTACTTACAATACATGTATCAATATAATATGTAGTTATAACTTTATAAAATTCACTTAATGGTAGATATTTAACACCTTCAAATTCACTATAAATGTTAGAAGAATTAGTGTTACTCGTATTACAGAATACAAGAACTTCCATATCTGGATTATTTTTCTTAATATATCTTGACATTTCAATAACATGAGTTTCTGAACCTCCTACACCATCTTTGTTAATATCTTCTCCAGACCATGGTTTAAATCCACCATCTGCTACAAATATTAATATTTTATTCAAACTTATTTGTGGTTTATTCAAGTTTAATTTTGGCATTAATATCATTTTATTAAAAATAGTATACCAATCACTCATTGGTTTATAATACATCTCAGTATTAACATTGTTCTGTAAATATAAAACTGTTGATTTTAATCCTAATTCATAATCTTTAAACTTGTAAGATAATTGAGCTAAAAAGAATGGTAAATAAATTAATGATAATGTTGGTTTTACACTATATTGTTTATCTAATGGTACACCTATATTAAATGCTTTTTTAAAATATTCAAATGCAATATCTAATTCACCGCCTAAATAGTGATGAATACCAATAAAATATAATGAATCTGGACGTTCTGGATCTAATTCATGAGCCATATTATAATATTTCAAACATAAATCCCATGGTTTATTCATTGTAAAATTATAAAGCCTGGCTAATTCAAAACACGCATCAATTAATTCACTTTTGAAACCAGGATTTTTATGATTAATTCTTTTAAGATAATTTTCTTCTGTTTTTTCATAATCTTCTAATAATTTATAAGTATTAGCAAGATAATAGAAATGACGGGGGTTCTCTGGATCTTCTTCTACCATTTCATTTAATAATTTAATATCTAATTGTTTTCTTTCATATGTTCTTTTCTCCATATACTTATCCATTACATCATCTACATAACAATCATTATATGGAACCATTACATTTTTATTATTTTTATCAGTAATAACTTCATGAATTTTATAAATATATCTTAAATCAGTAATAGATTTAGTGATTCTGTTTGAACAGTATATAACATCATAACTTTTTATAAATAAACTATAACTATCAGAAAATTGGTCACTACGTGTTACATGTAGAAACTTGCGTAAATCATTTTTAATAACATAAGTATCATCTAAAATTAAATTATATTTACATTTATGTCCTCCTAATTCTAAAGAACGATTTCTGCTTTCTCTAAAATTAATAAATGGTTCTTGATATAAATTACCTTTTTTATTAACTAATGTTCTTTTAATAATATCAATAGTATTATCAGTGCTACCTGTATCTAATATGGTATATCTATCAAATACTTTCATATTTTCTTTTAATACATTCTCAAAATTATCACCAGCATTTTTAACAATCATAATTAATTGAACCAAATTACTGTATATAAATTGTCCATTATTGCTCTGGATATTTATATAATACCTAAAGTGTTCATTGAATAAATCAACAAAATTATCTGGAATACTTAGAAAAACATTATCCTCATTATCTAGATTAACATTTATTGTTATATAATTTGTTAGCGTATTAAAGGTTATTTTGGATATAATAAAACAATTTTTATATTTACTAATATCTTCATAATTATCTGATATTATAATAGATGGATTTGAATTCATAGATTGAGTATTAAAATTATATTTACCATCTGATGTTTTTTTAATAATTTCTTTATGCTCATCTGTAAAATTTAAACAATATTTATTTTCACAATTAACATTAATTGGAACGAACCCACCGTATTCAAATTTATCTATAATAAAATTAAATTTATTATCAAACATTTCACCAATATCATTTATTAAACCAACTAATAATTCCAATTTAGGTAAATCTTTGACTAAATTTAAATTACAATATTGTTCAATTTTATACTCAGCAAATTCTTCATCTTTTACAATATATTGTGATCTATTTAATTCAATTAATTTCATATATTAAGTAATAAAAATATATATTTATATTATATTTATATTATATATATGGCAAATACTTTTACACATGCAATAGCTATTGGTGCAAATGCAGGTCAATTTAACCAGCAACCAGATGCAATAGCAATTGGAACTAATGCTGGTAATAAAAATCAAGATGTAGCAGCTATAGCAATTGGATTAAATGCAGGAAAAAATACACAAAGTGAAAATTCAATTGCTATTGGTAATGAAGCTGGTTATGTAGGTCAACAATTATCAGCAATTGCAATTGGAACAAACGCAGGTAATTATTATCAATCATCCTATGCGATTGCAATAGGTAATAATTCAGGTGCAACTGGACAAAATCAAACTTCTATAGCGATTGGTAATAATGTAGGAACTACCAATCTTGGAACAAATAGCATTGTAATTGGACATGATATAGGATTAACTAATAGTAATGCAATTGTAATGAATGCAAGTAATTCTACTTTAAATGCAAGTAATTCAGGTTTATTTATTGACCCAATTAGAGGATCAACATTTAGCAATATATTATATTATGATACAACTAATAAAGAAATTTGTTTTGGACCTTATTCTAATTATACAAATCCTATTGCAATTGGAACATCTGCTGGTAGTACTAATCAACAAACAGGTGCAATAGCAATTGGTGTATCAGCTGGCAATACTAATCAAGGAACAAATTCAATAGCAATTGGTGTTAATGCAGGACAAACTAATCAAGGGACTAATTCAGTATTAATAGGTACTAATACTTCATCTACTTTTGAAAATACAGTAGTTATAGATGGTGCAAATTCTTCATTATCAGCAAATACTTCTGGTTTTTTTGCTAATCCAATTAGAACATCAACACAATCTAATATATTATATTATGATAGCACTAATAAAGAAATAACTTATGCAAATCCAATATTAAATCAATTTACTAACAGTGTTTATTTAGGAACATCTGCTGGTAGTACTAATCAACAAACAGGTGCAATTGCAATTGGTGTATCAGCTGGTAATACTAATCAAGGAACAAATTCAATAGCAATTGGTGTTGATGCAGGACAAACTAATCAAGGAACTAATGCAATTGCTATTGGTGAAAATGCAGGTGCTAGTTATCAAAATAAATATAGTATTGCAATTGGTACAGATGCAGGTGCTAATACTCAAGGTACAGAAGCTATTTCAATTGGCCATGGTGCGGGTAATACTACTCAAAATTATGGTGGTGTTGCAATTGGTTATAATGCTGGAAATATAAGACAGGGTTCTTTTACAGTAGCAGTTGGTTATAGAGCTGGTGAAACTACTCAAGGATTATATTCAGTTGCAGTTGGATATGGTGCTGGAAAAATTAATCAAAATGGTTATAGTGTTGCAATTGGTGCAAGTGCTGCTCAATATACACAATTAAATGAAGCAATTGCAATTGGATTTTTTGCTGCTAACACAAATCAATCAACCGGGGGTATAGCAATTGGTTCTCAAGCTGGTGCAAATATTCAAGGTCAAAACGGTATAGCAATTGGCACAATGTCTGGATTTACTAATCAAAGCAGTGGTGCTATTGCAATAGGAGATTCGGCCGCAGGGAATTCACAAGGTATTAATTCTATAGCTATAGGAATTGA
>JACCDO010812222.1_pt1 | contig 29589 bp, 28 predicted proteins | sample 7446101 | NCBI WGS metagenome assembly JACCDO01 (sample SAMN15323440, study PRJNA562643) | freshwater metagenome | isolation source: river surface water | place: USA:Blue River Watershed | collected 2017-08-16
AGTTAGCGGTAATACAATAAAAACACGATATCAGATTGGAACAAATTAAACTAAATAGAGAAAATCCTAAAAAAGAATTCAAATTGAATTCCGCAGATAACTATTTACTGATCCATAGTGTAGCTGTAACATCGTCAAAGGATTATAAAAATGAATGGACTAATTTCATATCACAGGTTAAACTAACCGCTGAGCTGAAATATGTTGTTTTTGAAGACCAACAAGGATGCTTCATTGATGAAAGAAAAAAACAGTTCCCTATACATTTACTGGTTGACCCTTACCAAGTTCAACCAGTATTTCAATTGAACAAATTAATAAAAAACGAAACATTCACTTTGGGTATAAATCCGGAGAGAAAGTTTTATCGAACATTGAAATTAGAGTTGCTAGATGCTGAGAATCTTAATGAAGATTACACCTTGGAATTTAATATTGAAAAATTTAACATAGATGCCTAAATGTACATACCGCTAACAGCGTGTAAGCGATATTGCCTTGCCGCAGGCGCAACACAAGGCAACATCGCCTACGCGCAAAACGTTAGAGGCAACCTAAAAAATAACGTTATGATAAAAACTGACAATAGAATGACAATTAAGGAAATAAAAGAACAGCTGAAAGTTACAAATCATCCAGTTGCTAAGGCACTTCATCACGGAAATGATTTTAAAGTCTTAATTATTGGCTTTAATCAAGGAATGATTTTAAAAGATCATAAAGCACATATTACTTCAAAATTAACTGTTTTGGAAGGAGCTGTGCTTTACAAAGAAACAAACAGAATCATTACACTTAATCAATATGATGAAGTAGAAATACCGATTGAAATCACTCATTCTGTCGAAGCTACCCAAGACAGCCTTTGTATTTTAACGCAAGGCAATTACAAGTAATTTAAAAATGAAAAAAGACCTATACAACAGAGAAGATGTGGAGTTATTGGTTGACACTTTTTATGACAAGGTGAAAGCTAATGCTACAATAGGGTACATTTTTAATGACATTGCGAAAGTGGATTGGGAAAACCACTTGCCACTAATGTATTCTTTTTGGGCAAGCATCCTTTTAGGTGAGCATAGCTTTTCAGGCAATCCTATGGACAAACACATCCAACTAAGTAAAATTGCCCCTATGACAGACAAAGAGTTTTCAGAATGGCTAAAAATATTTATTCAAACCACTAATGAACTTTTTGAAGGAGAAAAAGCGGAGGAAGCTAAAACAAGAGCTTCAAATATTGCTCGACTTATGCTTCACAAAATCAACACAAGCCAGCCAAACTAATACTGTATATGGTTAAAAAAAGAATAAATCGCATTTACAGAGTTGTAAAATATGTTGCATACAAAGAAACTCTTGTTGATTTTCGAGAGAAGTTTTGGTCCTTTGTAGGTGCATTTATTGGTATAGGGATTATTGCTTTTATTCAAAGTATTTATTTTACTGAAAACGATAATCTCTTTCTTATCGGTTCTTTTGGGGCATCTTGCGTGTTAATTTATGGCGTAATTCAAAGCCCACTTGCACAACCAAGAAATTTAATTGGAGGTCATTTGGTAAGTGCAATAATCGGTGTAACAGTCTTTCAATTATTACCAGATATTATTTGGCTCACAGCACCGTTAGCCGTTGCCTTATCAATTATTGGAATGCAATATACCAAGACTTTACACCCACCAGGCGGAGCAACAGCCCTTATTGCAGTTTCGGGTTCAGGAAGTATAAAAGACTTAGGATATTTATATGTGTTTTTTCCTGTGTTATCAGGAGTTGTTATTTTGTTGTTAGTCGCACTAATTGTGAATAATATGACTTCTCAACGAAAGTACCCGAGTGATGACAGATTTTCAAGAAATTTTAAATGGTTTATTGACCCAATAAGAGACCAATCACATAGAATCAAACAAAAACAAAATAAGCGTAAAAATAAGAAGCCATCCACTAACAATGTATAAGTGTAATGCGGGCTAAAGTGCTAAATTTAAACGAATTGAATATTAACAAACATAAAGCTAAACCGAAAGTGAAGCGCTTCTAATCCCGAACTACGTTTATACTAACCGTTATAGCCAATGGTAAGACGACCGTGCAACTCAAGATTATGGAAGTCTAAAAACAAAATTTCATTATCTTTAAAACACGAATAAATGACTAATTGACAAGATTAATGAAAATAAACAAAAAGATAAATTTGGGAACGACTATTACAATTACTAAAATATGCCGTATAATTGCACTTAATAATACCAGCCACGCTTCCCACTTGAACAGCGCACCCGGGCTGGTTTTCGATTTTTATAGGGTTAACTTAAATTCAAAAATCCTATGAAATACAATAAGTTACCCATCGCAATACCTGAACAAGTAGAAAAATTAAAGTGCCGTGGGCTAAAGTTTGATAACGAAATAAAAGCTCAAAATTATCTCTCCAATATTAGCTATTACCGATTAAGAGCTTACACATACCCTTTTCAAGACAATTCCCAAGATGACCAACCATTTAATGTTGATGTTACATTTGAGCAAATCATAGAACTTTACGTATTTGACAGAAAGCTCCGTCTGTTAATATTTGATGCTATTGAAAAAATTGAAATCGCATTAAGAACTCAAATCATCTATCATTTTGCATTAACTCACGGAAGTCATTGGCAACTTAAGCCTGAACTCTATAGAGACCCAATGAGATTTGCCAACCATTTAGATAGTTTACAAAAAGAAATAGATAGAAGTAACGAAACATTTATTGACCATTACAAAAACAAATACACCAATCCGACAGAACCACCAAGTTGGATGAGCTTAGAAGTAAGTAGTATGGGTTTATTGTCAAAGATTTTTCAAAACTTGAAAAAGAGTCCTGAAAAATTAGCTGTTACCTCTCATTTTGGTCTTAAAGATGTTTCAGTTATTGAGAATTGGATACTTTGCTTTAGCACATTAAGAAACATTTGTGCTCATCACGGACGAGTTTGGAATAGACGACTGATACAAATTAAACTTCCTACTCACCCAACCCATACTTTCTTGAAAAACAAATTAATATATACAAACAAGCTTTATGCAACATTATCTTGTATAGAGTATGTTTTAAAACAAATAAGTCCAGGTTCAACATTTAGTGAGCGACTTAAGGAATTAATGAAAACCTGTCCATTGGCACAGACAAAAGAAATGGGTTTTCCCAAAAACTGGTTAGACGAAGAAATATGGAAATAACCACTGGCTATAACAGGCGTTAGGCGCAATGGCGGGTGTCGTGGTTAATTGAACATTCTACCTCGCATCAACTTTAGTGCTGGGTTGACAGTTTTACCTTCGGTGCTGCTTCGCGGTGTGCCCTGAAATCCCTCACGAACGCCAAGCCCGAAACCTTAATAGTCACGGCTAACTGACACCTCCTCGTCGGAACCACTAACAACCAATAATACCCAATGTTACCATTGTTTAACCCCTAAAAATCTAACTTCGGTTGTCTGATAAATGGGGAGGGGGCATTGTTTTTACCGATGGGGTCAATTTCAGTCTAACGAAATGGGGTTGGGTTTTCTGATTATTCCAACAATAACAACCAAGAACTGAACCCAAACATGCACACCAAAACTGGCACAAAATAAAAAAGCCACCGTTTCGGGTGACTTTTCTCTTATCGGAGTAGCGAAGGGGGGAATTGAACCCCCGACCTCAGGGTTATGAATCCTGCGCTCTAACCACCTGAGCTACCTCGCCATTTGGGGCTGCAAAAATAACAAATACCCGTTAAAAACCAAAGATTTTTGCAATTATTGCAAATACTTATAATTTGTAATCCAGGTAATTCTCCTTGATACCAAAACTTAGGGTGCATGCAGTAGCAGGAAAAAGAAGAATATAACAGACTATAACAGGCAATAGTCTTACAGGGGTGAATAATCAATAAGCGGTTTAGTCGAGATTATTTATTTAATACCGATTCCACTTCGGCAAAGACCGTATCGGAAGTTAGCGTTTCCATGCAACTGCCTCCATCTACACAACTGCCGCGATAGAAACATTTACATGCTTTAGGCGGCTGCACAATGCTTCCCTTGCCAAATAAATCAAATTCGTGCGGATTGAAAATGTTATTCATCAAAACAATTTTTTTACCCAACCCCAGGGTTAAATGCATGCCCATGGTTACTTGGGTAACCACCAAATCGCAATGGTCTATCAAATTGATGAATTGATTTAATGGATAGTAGCCCAAATAAGTAGCGCCGCTGCCAGCCTGAATGTCTTGGTTGCGTTGATCTTCTTGTGCTCCCCCCAACAATAAGGGATAATACCCTGCATCCGAAATCTTTTTCGCCAATTCCACCCACTTCTCTATGCTCCAAAGTCGAGTGGTCCAACGATCACCACAGCCCGTATTTAAACCAATGATTTTTTTATCGGTTGGGAGGTTCCAGACAAAGCCCTTATCGGCGTGATTATCCAATAAATAAGGCTCCCCGTGATACGTCAAACCACAAATTTCGAAAATCTCTGTGCAATAATTCTTGGTATTTGCTTTGCTCACATCGTCAAATAACCCAGTATCAAATTTATGTTGCGCCAACTCGTTTACCGGCTGTGTGGCACCATCTTTCAAAATAAAACCGTACTTCTCCGTAGCCGAAACCATGGATAACAATCCCGAAGCCTCTTTTTCTTTATCTAAATTGATAGCAATATCCCAATGGGTATTGGTTACATACAAACTCGCTTCAATTCCTAACTTGTAAATTTCGTGGATTTGACCTTTTGGAAGAATATCTGGAAATAATGTGATCCAAGTGAATTTCGCGTTTGGATAAAGCTCTTTATACCGTGTAATCAAAGGGGTTGTGCGGATTACATCGCCCATGGCTCCTAATTTTATTATTAGGATTTTCTTTTCGATGGGTGTGTATGCCTTACAGTTTTCACAGTGATAACCATGTTCCTTATGGGGTTTGCAAGGAATGTGGCCGAGAAAATGAAGGCAATCCGCGTTAAATTTCATAGGGCGAAAATAATTTATTTTTCGTCCGAAATAACGGCTCACACAACCAAACACAAGGAAAAGTTGTCTAACTTTGAGAAACAATTTAAAAATTGAATGCGTAAATGGCGATTTTTACTGGGTTTACTTGTCTTTTTACTGGGACAACATCAGGTAATGGCCTCGCATTTGGTGGGTGGATTTTTAACTTACGAATATTTACCCCCTACCGCCGCAGGTTTTAATTATCGTGTTACCATTTTCGCTTACCGAGATTGTTCGGGTTCCGTTCAGTTTGATGATGCCATCGGTTTATGTATTTACAACAACAATAAATCGTTTTATAAACAGGTAGATATTAAGGTTTTATCGAAAAAAAAAGTAGATCCAGTGGGCAATACAGCATGTCCGGAATTAGCAAAAGCGTGTTTGGAACAAGGGATTTACCAAACTACAATTACCGTCCCTGCCTCCAGTACTGGGTACCACCTGAAATGGGAGCGCTGCTGCAGAAATACCCAAACCAACTTAGCCGATCAAGGTGGGGTGGCTTATCAGGGTCAGACGTATTACGGTTTTATTCCTCCCACCAGTATAAAAAATAGTTCCCCGTACTTTTTGGACGTACCGGTGCCATTTATCTGTGCAGGAGATACAACTACCATCCGTAACCGGGCACTGGATATCGATGGCGATTCCTTGAGTTATAAATTAGTGACTCCTTGGCAAGGTGCTACCGCGGGTTTGCCCGAGATTTTAGCGTGTAACGATCCAATGACCCCGTTTTACACGGTGGATTATAATTCCGGATTTAGTGCAACCACACCCTTCGGAAATTCTGGAATTGCTAGTGTAGATGCATTTAATGGTTTAACAACCTATTTATCGCCAAATACCGGTCGATATGCAGTTTGCGTTGAAGTAACCGAATGGAGAAATGGGGTGGCAATTTCCACCGTACGTTTGGATTTGCAAATTCTGGTAATTTCTTGCGGAAAGAATGAGAAACCCCGATTGAAATACGAGGGCACAACGCAGGTGTGGAATGTGGAAGTAGGCGAAACCATTTGCAGAGACGTAACAGGGTTTGATAGCAAGGATACCAGTCAAGTAGTTACCTTGCGTGCCTATGGCGACATTCTCACCGGAACCAATGGATACACGGGAAAAAAGGCAACAATGACGCCTTCGGTGAATGCAAATATTAAAACCGTAACCAGTGAGTTCTGCTGGACTCCCAACTGCGATATCAATACTACCAATCCTTATCGGGTAACATTTGAGGCTTTTGATAACGGATGTCCGTCGAAATTTGTGAACCAAAACGTTCTGATATACGTTAAGCCCGTTAAAGTAACCGAGAAAATCGCGGGTCCAACACTCTTATGTGCAAATACCTTGGGCTCGCAGTACGATATGAGTTTTTCTGTGGCCGACCACAAATACAAATGGGAGGTTAGCAATGGGAAAATTGTAGGTTCGGATACAGGTAAGTCGTTGATTGTTAATTGGGGCCCCGATACGGTAGGGCTGGTTCGATTGCGTGTTTTTAATCGTTTTGGTTGTGAGGGGAAACCCGTTGAACTTCCCGTAAAATTGTTAAAAGCTCCGGATGTTCCCGCATTAACTGGGCCGGATACCGTTTGTTTACAACAGAATTTTTCGAAGCAATTACTCTTGCCTTCGGGTCATTCCGTGCAATACACATGGAATACTTCGCAACTGCAGAAAATCGGCGATAATACATCGGGTAGTAGTTTTGCAATGACATTTAAACCCACTGCTGGAGGAAATGGTGCTTGGATTAGTATTCGATTGGCAAAGAATGTTACCAGTGGAGGTAATCCAGTAACCTGCTACAGCCCATGGGATACCAGCAAGGTGTTTGTGAGTACACCGGTTTCCAGTGGGGTACTAGGTCCACAATCGGTGTGTCCGAATAACAAAGGTTTAATTTATAACTTAGATAAAAAATATCCAGGAGCTAAATATACATGGACCGCTACGGGTCAGACTGGTAGTAAAGTGGTAAACGATACACAATATGTAGTAGATTGGGGAGGAGTAGGTATTGGAACTATAAAGGTGGTGGTAACCGATCGTTTTGGTTGCAGAGATTCTTCGTTTATTTCGGTGGTGAAAAATCACTCTTTGGCCAAGCCAAAGGTGTTTGGTGATACCAATTTGTGTGCATTAACCAACAACGAGCCGTATTGGGTGAAAGGGGTACAAAAAGAGAACTACACTTGGCAAGTTGTGGGAGGGGCATTTGCCGGCGGCAACACCGGATCTGCCATAAAAGTTAATTGGGGTGTTGCCGCCGCCGCCAGCATTGGCGTGCAGGCCTCTGCTTACGATTCCGTATCGAAATTACCCTGTCTATCCCCCTGGAGCACCGTTAAGGTTATTCTTCAGCCTGCACCAAATGCCCCACCCGTAATTACAATCAATCAGTGCCAAACACGCAACTGGATTAGTTACTGGAAACCCCAAGCTACCGTTGCCGGTGAAAAAATATACCCACAAATTTCTGCCGCAGGTTTAACTTTTAAAATGGTTCCCTCAGCAGATTCTTCATCATGGGATGTGCAATTCTATGGAGATACATTTGGTGTATTTACAGTACAATATCGACTTACCTCCCAATGGTACTGTCCAGGACCATTTACATCGGCGAATATCACGCTCAAACCTCGACCTAAGACATCCAAAATTTCAGGATCTTCCGATGTTTGTTTCCCGAATTTAAACAATATCAGCTACCAAGTTTCAGGAGAAACAGGTTCCACGATGGAATGGTGGTTAACTCAAGGTGGATTTACCAATCCGCCCCTGAGCACCGATAAGCAGATCAATGTAACGTGGTCATTAACAGCCACTCCAGGTACGGTTAGAGCCGTTGAGACGTCTTCGGATGGTTGTATTGGCGATACCCAACAACTGCAAATTTTTGTAGATAATCCAAGCGTCGTCCTTAATTTTATTACCGTAGCTCCACCGCCCAATGCGGATAATTCGGTATGGCTAAGCTACAATGTTTTAAATGCTCCACGTTACAATAACTTGGTGTTTATACAGTCGCGGCCTGCCAGCACCGGTAATTTTGTCACAGTGGGTACCAGCAATGTAGGCGTCAGTCAGTTCATCCACGCCAACGTAAATACGGATATTGTAGCACGAGAATATCGGATTGCCATCGTGAATCGTTGTGGAGATACCTTGTATTCATTGCCTCATACCTTGGTTTTGCTAAATGGACAGAAGACAGGCCCATTTAGTATGGCTCATACCTTTAGTCCATATTTGGGTTTCTCCAATGGCGTGAATCGATACGAATTATATCGATCCTTCACCAACGGCAACGATTTCCAATTGTACCAAACTTATTCCAATCCCCAATCGGATAATTTCGATAACGGTAAGGATAATTACGCGCAATATTTTCGTATTAAAGCCATTGAAAACGGTACCGGTACCGAAAGTTGGAGCAACGATATATTAATCAATTACGAACCCGTATTGTTTATTCCCAATGCCTTTACCCCCAATCAAAAAGGGGGGAATGAAGTATTTATTCCATTTAGCGGTGGGTTGAAAACCTATAAAATGAGTATTTACAACCGGTGGGGGGAAAAGTTATTCGAAACCGCCAATATGACAGAAGGTTGGGATGGCACGGTTTTGGGTGACCCAGTGATGCAAGGAATTTACGTGTATGTAATTGAATATTCCGATTACCAGAATAAGCAATATACAACCCAAGGAACCTTGCAATTAATCCGATAATATTCTATAATTGAATAAACTTAAACTATGAGTAATCCATTTTTCTCAGATTCGGCTTTTAGCAATGCGCGAGAAGCTTCGTATTCGGAAACCATGACGGTTTCGGGTACTGTTAACAAAACGATTTTATTGTTTGCTTTGATGGTTATTCCTGCTGGACTCCTTTGGCTCGATATGGGTGTACAAGGCGGAGAAGGTGCTGATGGAATTGGCTATGCCATGAACAACGGACTATCTAAGTACATGTGGGGAGGTTTGATTACTGGACTTTTAGCATCTTTGATAATGATGTTCAAGAAGTCTTGGGCTCCTGTTTTAGCACCAGTATATGCCGTAGGTGAAGGTCTTTTCTTAGGTGCAATTTCTTTAGTTTTTAATAGTTTATACGATGGTATTGTTATGAATGCCGTGGGTATTACCATGTTGGTGTTCACTGGGATGTTGCTAGCGTATAGAAGTGGCTTATTGAGAGCTACGCCGATGTTTACCAAAATTTTAATTTTTGCTACCATGGGTGTGGGTGTATTCTACTTAATCACCATGATCATGGGAATGTTTGGGGTACAGAGCTTCTACTACGGAAATAGCATGTTGTCAATTGGTATTTCTGCTTTAATCGCTGGAATTGCCGCCTTCAATTTGATCATGGATTTCGCATTCATCGAACAACAATCCGAAATGGGAGCGCCTAAATACATGGAGTGGTTCTCAGGAGTAGCTTTGTTAATGACCTTAGTTTGGTTGTACCTTGAGATTTTGCGACTTTTAGCAAAATTGCAGAGTAGAGACTAATCGCTATGTTGATTTTATCTCGTCCTGAAAACAATTGACACGGACTTGATATAAAAAATACATTTAAATAAACCTCGGGAGTTAAAACTTTCGAGGTTTTTTTATTCCATTGATTTTTGGATTGTCTGTTTAAATTTACATCAATCTTCGTCGTATTCTAACGCCAACTTGGCGCTTTGCAATTCCGATAAGGCGTGTTGTTCTTTTAAAGATCTTGCAATTTCAATTCCCTGTTCGAAAATCTCCATGGCGGACTCTTTTTCGCCCAAATCGATCAAGCATTTGCCCAAATGATAATAAGTAGCTACGTAATTGGGGTGCTCGGCAACCAACCATTGATACTTTGATAATGCAATTTCCTTATCTCCTGCTTTCCACCATTCCTGCGCTAACGCATAATTTAAAAAAGGATCGTTCGGTGTGTCTTCGAGAAAAGCGAGGATTTGATTGATACGATTCGACATATAAATTATCGGATTGCTATGGATACATGCAGCCATCGCTGGGGGCTGACTTTCCCTGAAATAGCAATGGCATCATTAATATTGAACTTGAAAAAATGAGCGTCAACGGTAGCATCAATTGCTTGTAGCACGTAGATTCCGGCCAGCGACAATATTGCTACATCCCGATTTCCTCGATATTTATCCCGTTCTGCGATTAATTGGGCGGTGGGAGTTTTCCCTATTTTGAAAATTCCTGATATGGAATCATTCAGGGTTCTAAGCTTAGATCGGTTGGTAATCATGGAATAGCCTGCATAACCAAAAGCACCATATACAATGGGTACTTTCCAGTATTTTCGATTGTAAATCTGACCGCTACCTGGAAAGGCGAGCGCTAAAATGGTTGCCTTTTTTGGAGAATGAATATGAGTGTCCTGGAGTAACTTGTTATTGTTATGGAGTATCTTGCTAGTATCTTGAAAACCACCTGAAAATCTAGGAAACCGGTATGGTAATAACCCTGGTTCAACATCGGGCTTTGCGCGGAATTGCGTTCCTTGGGTAAATCCAAGGTTGGCTATTAGAACCCACGTTAGCAAGAATAAATGTCGAACCAAGATTTTGGGAAATTAGTCTTGAATTCTCGAAAGGATGCGTTCTAGATCCTCGCGATTTTTATAAGAAATAATAATTTTACCTTTACCCTTGGCTCCATTTTTTAAATGAACATGGGCATTAAGTTTTTTGTAAAACGCTTCGGTGATTCGATCAATTTCAGGATCCCAATCCGTTCCCTTTGGAAAATCATAGGTTTTTCCTTCTTTCGTTGCTTTGGCTAATGATTCAACTTCACGAACATTCAATTGATTGTCTATCATTTGTGCATACAAACGCATTTGAGTGTCCGGGTCATCAATGTTGATGATCGCTCGAGCATGACCCATGCTAACAACACCTTGTTTGATACCCAATTGAATGGCGTCGGGCAGTTTTAATAATCGCAAGTAATTATTTACCGTGGTACGATCCTTTCCAACACGTTCGCCCAGTTCTTCTTGTTTGAGATTGCATTCTTCCAACAATCGCTTATAACTCATTCCAATTTCAATGGCATTTAAGTCGCTACGTTGAATATTCTCAATCAATGCCATTTCCAGCATGTCTTGGTCGTTAGCAACACGAACATATGCTGGTATTTGGGTTAGACCCGCCAACTGCGAAGCCCTGGTTCTGCGTTCTCCGGAAATAATTTGAAAACGATCGGCACTCATTTTTCTCACCGTAATCGGTTGAATCACGCCGTGTACCTTAATCGACTCTGCTAATTCTTCCATCTCCGCCGGCCCGAACTCCGTTCTGGGTTGAAACGGATTGGCTTCAATATTTCTGATAGGCACCATGCTAACATGGCCAATTGGTGCGTTTACTGCTGCGTTTACATCGTTACCTGCATCTTCCAACAACGCACTCAATCCTCTACCCAAGCCGGGTTTTTTCTTTATCTGTGTACTCATGCAATTTCCTCCGTTTCGGTTACTTCAATCATTCCGTTTTTCTGCAATATCTCTTTGGCAAGGTTCAAATAGCCGATAGAACCCTTACTCTCTGCATCGTGATGAATTACCGGAATTCCATAACTGGGAGCTTCGCCCAATTTAGTGTTTCGTTGTATAATACAGTCAAAAACAATGTCTTGGAAGTGAGTTTTTACGTCTTCAACAACTTGGTTGCACAAACGCAATCTTCCATCGTACATCGTCAATAAGATTCCTTCAATTTCCAATTGCTTATTCAAGTGATTTTGAATGATCTTAATGGTATTCAATAATTTACCTAAACCCTCCAAAGCGAAATATTCGCACTGAACAGGAATAATAACGCTGTTCGCCGCAGTTAATGCATTGGTAGTAATCAAACCCAAGGAAGGAGAACAATCGATAATGATAAAATCGTATTGATTTTGAATTGTTTTTAGCAAACCCTGCATGATTCGCTCACGATTTGGCATGTTCAACAATTCAATTTCCGCACCAACCAGGTCAATGTTGGATGGCAATAAATCCAAAAATGGGGTAGGTGTGCTGATGATTACATCCTGAGGGTGAATTTCTTGAACCAAACATTCGTACAGTCCAATACGGATGTTCTTTGGGTTAAATCCTACGCCGGAGGTAGAGTTTGCCTGTGGATCGGCATCTACCAGTAAGGTTTTGTATTCCAATACAGCCAAACTGGCCGCTAGATTGATAGCCGTGGTAGTTTTACCAACTCCGCCTTTTTGGTTGGCAATAGCAATGATTTTTCCCATGTTCGAATCCTGTGTTTAAGTAAGTTGCCTAAAATCCAATTTCAAATGCATCGATGCTTATTTTTGTTGTATGGATCATTTCGATCCAATAAAACTCACCATGCGTCGCTTTGATTTTTTAAGCATCAACAAAATTATTTCCTGCACTCGGGAATTCAACATCTTTTATCTCGCAGTTGTCTACATTGGAATGGGTATTACTAGTTGCCAAAATGTGGATAATTATTCTAACTATCAGATATTCAATTATAACGACGATGCTGGAATTACCACCTTGGATCCCGCATTAGCACGTTCACAATCCGAAATTTGGCTGGTTTCCCAACTCTTTAATAGCTTGATTGACTTGGATAAGGACCTAAAACCTGTACCTGGATTGGCCCAGAAATGGTTCGTGGAAAACGGTGGAAAACACATTCAATTAACCCTGAAAAAAAACATCCGATTTTGCACCTTATCTGCAAATACACTATCAAAATCCCTTTCAAATAAAATTCTATCGGCTTACGACGTAGTGGCAAGTTTACAGCGCGTAGCAAACCCGGTAAATGCCTCCCCTGGATTGTGGATTTTTACTAATTTAGATACCATACAACGGGGACGAGGTATTTGGGCTGATAACGACTCAACGGTTTCCATTTTTCTAATAAAACCCCAAGCATCTTTCATTTCGTTATTGGCAACTTCGTATTGCTCTGTTATACCCAAAGAATTGTGCGCACAAGAAAAATCCTTCATTTCAAGAAATCCTATTGGAACTGGACCGTTCTACCTAAAGCGTTGGGAAACGGATGTAAAACTGGTGTTGAGAAAGAATCCATCGTATTTTGAAAAAGACAGCCAAGGGATTTCTCTCCCTTATTTGGATGCAATTGCGGTATCGTTCATAAAAAATAAACAAACTGCCTTTATGCAATTTGTTGCAGGCAAATTTGATTTTTTCAACGGATTGGAAGGGTCATTTAAAGATGAATTATTAACCGATTCCGCTACCTTAAAACCGAAATACAAATCTAGATTTAATCTACTAGTAACCCCATTTCTAAACACTGAGTATATTGGTTTATATATGGATTCATTAAATCCAGGTCATCCAATTTTGCGGAATCAACTGTTCAGAAAAGCCATGTCATTGGCAATTCCACGTGCCAATTTAGTGCGATTTGTTCGGAATGGTTTGGGAGATCCAGCCGATCGAGGCTTTATTCCCCCTGCACTTTTGCCAAGTGGTACTTCAATTCCTTTAAGTAACGAGAGTTGCAATCGTTCTAAAGCCAATAAAATAGGTCAATCTCAGAGCAATGAACATTCCGATGAAATTACTACCAAGACCTTGGATACAGAAGAGAACAATGAACGTTGGGCACTTGATTTCGCAGCGTCGAAAAAAATAATTAGTCAATTGAAATCCCAAGGGGTAAAGATTCCAGAACTCATTCTTACTACCAATGCCGATTATCTCGATATGGCAGTATATCTGCAAAAAGCATGGAACGATGTGGGAATACCCATAACCATTGATTTACAAACATCCGCGGTATTACGAAAGAAACGAAATGAAGGGTCTTTGCAACTGTTTCGAGGTTCTTGGATCGCCGATTATCCCGATGCTGAAAGCTATTTAGCCTGTTTTTACGGGCCGTATTGTTCGCCCAATGGTCCCAATTATACCCATTTTGAATCGTCTGATTTTGATGATTTATACCGCGAAATTGAATCAGGCACCAAAGGGGAAGATTACAGAAATGCAGCGGTATTAGCAGCCAATGCAATTCTAAATGAGTCGAATCCAGTAATACCCTTGTATTATGATAAAAGTTTGCGATTGTTCCATCCTTGGGTGGAAGGTTTACAAAACGATGCAGCAAATCGTTTAATTTTAAAACAGGTGAAGATTAAACGCTCGCCTCTATAAACGCTCGTAGTTCTGCGTTCTTTTCTTTAGCAGCCTGCATGTCTTCTTTGGAACCTTCCCACCATTTCTGACCCTGATGAACAAAAACAATATGTTCTCCAATGTCTAATACGGTTTTCATATCGTGGCTGTTTATTATGGTGGTAATATTAAACTCTCTGGTAATTTCGGCCAATAAATTATCAATTACGCGAGAGGTTAGGGGATCCAACCCCGAATTGGGCTCGTCGCAAAATAAATATTTGATATTGAGTGCTATCGCTCTAGCAATACCTACGCGCTTTTTCATTCCACCTGAAATTTCAGAAGGATATTTTCCGTATGCATGACTCAGATTAACACGATTTAAGCAATATGCAACACGATCTAAACGCTCTTGTTTGGTCATGTTTCCAAACATAATTAATGGGAATTCTACATTTTGTTCAACGGTTAAGGAATCGAACAATGCGGTACCTTGAAATAACATCCCAATTTCCTTTCTCAGGTCTTTTTTCTCTTCATAATCTAAATCATGGAAGCTCTGGCTCCCAAACAATACCTCCCCCGAAGTTGGGACTTCCAAACCCACCATGCATTTTACTAAAACGCTTTTACCACCGCCACTAGCACCAATGATTAAATTACAAACGCCCGGTTTGAATGTGGCATTCATGTCTTTCAATACCTGACGATCGCCGAAAAATTTATTTACGTTCCTTAATTCAATCATGTTACAAGAACATTTTAGCGATGATCAAATCGGCAAACAAAATAAACACACAAATACGGGTCACCGCTTTGGTGCCGGCTTCTCCAACTTCCAATGCACCACCTTGGATGTAATATCCTTGAAAAACACTGAGCGACGTAATTAAAAAAGCAAAAATGAAAGCTTTTACTAGCATAATATTCGCATATAAAGGCATAAATGAGCTTCGAACTCCGGTAACAAATTCGTCCGCCGTTACTACGCCAGTAAATTTGCCTGCCCATAGTCCTCCATAAATCAATAAAAAATTAGAAACGATTACTAAACAAGGAATCATGATAACTCCAGCAATAATTTTGGGTAGTCCCACAAATCCTGCCGAATTTATTCCCATTACCTCGTAGGCATCCAATTGTTCGCTAATACGCATATTCCCTACTTCGGAAGCGATATTAGCACCAACTTTACCGGCCAAAACCAAACAGGTAATGGTAGGAGCTAATTCCAGTACAGAACTCGAACCAACCACGGATCCTACAATGCTCATTGGGAAAAAACTGGGTGGAAGAATTCCAGAATCAACCATAAGTTGAGAGGCCGTTTGAACCGTTGTAACAGCGCCGGTGAATAAAGCTATTAAAACAACAATGAGCAATGAATCTACACCAATAAGATTCATTTCTCTCATCAAATTTTGCCAAAACATGTACATCCTTTCGGGTCTGCGAAGTACGTAACGCATGAAAAGTACATATCGACCAACTTCCCTGAATAAATTCATGATTAAAGGGGTAAAGTTATTACGTAAAACGCAATTTTTTACGAAATTTTACTCCATACAGTGCGGTGAGGAGATTTGTTTAATTCGTTCCGTATTGGTGCACTTTCGGGCTTCATTAATAACTCGTCATTTTCTAGCCACTGCGCGGCTTCCACCCGAGATGCAATCAATATGGCTTCGTCTTGCCGTATATCAGCAATTTTTAAATCCAAAATTCCACTTTGTTTGGTTCCATCCAATTCACCGGGTCCTCGTAATTCCAAATCAACTTTGGCAATTTCAAAACCATCGTTGGTGGAAACCATCGTGTTTAATCGCTTCTTGCCATTTTCTGATAGTTGGTGCCCCGAAATCAATATACAATAACTTTGTTCGCTTCCTCGTCCAACTCTACCGCGTAATTGATGCAATTGACTTAGCCCAAATCTCTCCGCATTTTCAATCACCATTACACTGGCATTAGGGACATTTACACCCACTTCAATCACGGTAGTAGCTATCATGATATCGGTTTGGTGTAGTTTGAATTTTTGCATCTCCGATTCTTTTTCGATGGCTTTCATTCTGCCATGTACCAAAGAATATTTGAAATCGGGAGTGGGTAGGTAGGAAGATACCATATCGTATCCCGACATTAAACTATTCAGTTCTAATTTTTCACTGTCTTCAATCAACGGGAAAACATAATAAACCTGCCTTCCTAAAGCAATTTCTTTTTTCAGAAAATCCATGATCAGCGGGCGCATCGACTCTGCTCGATGGATTGTTTTAATTGGTTTTCGGCCTTTAGGTAGTTCATTAATGACACTTACTTCTAAGTCGCCATACAGGGTCATTGCCAATGTTCTTGGAATTGGTGTGGCCGTCATTACTAAAATATGGGGAAGCACCTTGCCTTTTTTCCAGAGTTTTGCCCGTTGTGCTACGCCAAATCGATGTTGCTCGTCAATTACTACCATCCCAAGTTGCTGAAAAACTACATTGTCTTCTAATAAAGCATGGGTTCCTACCAAAATATGAATGCTGCCGTTGGCAATTCCCTCCAATAGTTCCACCCTCGCTTTTTTAGAACTACTACCTGTGAGTAACGCGATTTTTAATCCCAAGGATTCCACCCATTCTTGCAAACTATAAAAATGCTGAGTAGCTAATATCTCTGTAGGTGCCATTATGCTAGCTTGGTACCCGTTATCGATGGCCATGAGCATACTTAGCAGTGCGACAATGGTTTTTCCGGAACCTACATCACCTTGTAAAAGTCGGTTCATTTGCAAACCCGATTTTACATCGTGGCGGATTTCCTTCAGCACATTTTTCTGGGCATTTGTTAATTCAAAGGGTAATTTTTCTTTGTAAAACGAATTGAAATAATGACCTACTTTTTCAAATATGATTCCTTTGTAAGTTCGATTTCTGTTGCCTTTTAATTGCAAATACCGCAATTGGAGATAGAAAAATTCTTCAAATTTCAATCTGCGTTTCGCTTCTTCTAATCGAGTTATGTTCTCGGGGAAATGCAATTCTTTTATCGCTTCTTTTCTTGAAGGGAACTTGAATTTATCCAAGATAGACTGAGGAAGATTTTCCTCAATGTGAAAATGAGGATGCGTTACGGCTGCTCTACAAATTTGAACCATAAAACGATTGTCTAATCGTTTTCGGCGCATCCCATCCGTCATGGGATAAACAGGAACAAGGCTGCCCCCTGCTTTAGGATTTTGTAAGTCTAAAATCTCTAATTCAGGATGAGGAATGCTGAATTTTCCTTTGAAATTATTGACCTTACCATACAGTTGGTATACGGTATTTAGCTTTAAATTTTTCTCAATGTACTGATGTCCCTGAAACCAAACCAGTTCAATTTCGCCCGTGGCATCACGAAACATAGCTACAAATCGTTTACCCGCGCCCGCACCAGTGATACCAATTGGAGTAATAACTCCTCTTAGTTGAACATAGACATCCTCCCCATGCACTTGGGATACAGAATATATTTTAGAACGGTCTTCGTGACGGAATGGGTAGTGACTCAATAGGTCGCCCAAAGTATGAATACCTAATTCATTCTTAAGCGCTTGAGCCTTTAATGGGCCTACACCTTTTAAGAATTCAATTTCGGTATCAATCCAATGGGTCATTTTGCGAAGATATAGTATCTTCGCAGCATGCTTCAAGGAAAAACTGCATTGATTACCGGAGCCAGCCGAGGAATTGGTAAAGGAATCGCCGAAATATTTGCGAAAAATGGTTGTAATATCGCTTTTACCTATGCTTCATCGGTTGAAAAAGCAAACGCTTTTGCCCAAGAAATTGCCGATCAATACGGTGTGAAAATTCAGGGATACCAAAGTAATGCTGCCGATTTTAATCAAAGTATGGAATTGGCCGAAAAAGTAATTGCTGATTTTGGAAAAGTAAATATTCTTATCAACAACGCTGGAATTACTCGCGATACATTGATGCTTAGAATGACAGAAGAACAGTGGGATGAAGTAATTGATACCAACTTGAAAAGTGCATTTAACCTAACCAAAGCGATGTTGAAACACTTTTTAGGTAACAAATCCGGAAGCATCATTAATATGACCTCGGTGGTGGGTGTTATGGGTAATGCCGGTCAAGCAAATTATGCCGCTTCAAAAGCAGGAATGATTGGTTTTACCAAAAGTATTGCGAAAGAATTAGGATCCAGAAATGTTCGATGCAATGCAGTAGCGCCCGGATTTATTGAAACAGAAATGACCCATGCGCTGGATGAAAATGTTCGTAAGGCTTGGGCCGATACCATTCCCCTTAAGCGCGGTGGTAGCACAGAAGATGTAGCCAACCTTTGCTTGTTTTTAGCCTCGGATATGAGTACCTATATTACCGGACAAACGATTTCAGTTTGCGGTGGTATGTTGATGTAATTACAACAATAGTCTGTAAATCATGCCCTTAGACCAAACGGAAGAAAGCCAGTTCCCCTATGAAAAAAATATGGGGTTCTTCGATCATATCGATGAACTAAGAGCCCGATTATATCGGGTGGCTATTTTGATATTGGTTGGTACCATAGTGGCCTTCTTTTTCGTAGAATGGATTTTTGAACACATCGTGCTAAGCCCGTTCAAACCTGGTTTTTGGGGGAATCGATTTTTCTGTGAAGCCGGTCGATATTTGTTTAATACCGATGCATTGTGTTGGGAGCCACCTGTGTTAGAAATGCAAAGTCAACAAATTCAAGGTCAATTTGTTAGTGCATTTAAAATTGCTTTAGTTGTTGGATTTGTGGTTGCTTTTCCTTATATTATATATCAAATTTGGAGTTTTGTAAAACCGGCTTTAAGCGAGAAAGAAATTAAAAAGACCAAAAATAGCCTAGGCATTGTTTCATTGTTGTTTTTTACCGGTTTATCCTTTGCCTACTTCTTTTTGGTTCCCTTGGCATCCAATTTTTTGTTGGGATATCAGTTAAGTCCGCAAATCAGAAATATTCCAACCATTGCTTCGGTTACAGGATTTGTTACGTTCATGAGTTTGGCTACAGGACTTGTGTTTGAACTCCCCGTACTCATCTATATATTGGCTAAAATTGGATTGGTTACGGCCGAGTTTTTAACCAAAAATTGGAGATATGCAGTGGTAATTATTTTCGTAATTGCAGGTATTGCCACTCCTTCGCCGGATGTTTTCAGTCAGCTACTACTGGGAACGCCCTTATTAATATTATATGTGGTAGGAATTCAAGTAGCAAAAAGAGTAGAAAAACAAAAGGAAAATGACTAAAATAACATTGGCTTTAGGTTCTGATCACGCCGGTTTTGAACTAAAAAATGATCTATTGGTTTATTTATTAGAACAAGGATATGAATTGCAAGATATGGGTCCCGATTCTGCTGATAGTGTTGACTATCCCGATTATGCACACAAAGTTGCAGGTTCAGTAGCATCGGGGGAGAATACCTTGGGAATTCTGATTTGCGGAAGTGGAAATGGCGTTTGTATCACCGCAAATAAACATGCAGGAGTTAGAGCAGCCTTGTGTTGGGAGCCGGAATTAGGCGCATTAGCAAGGCAACACAACAACGCCAATGTGTTATGTTTACCTGCCCGTTTTATTTCCCAAGAAAAAGCCATAGAAATAGTAAAAGCATATTTGTCTGCCGAATTCGAAGGAGGAAGACATCAAAATAGAGTATCGAAAATTGAAGCATAGTGCAGCTGCCATTGTATGAGCGACGATTTTAAAACAAGTAAAGATTTTACCAAAGAACAGAACTTAGAAGCGGTAAGAATGCTGGGCTTGAAATTAGCCACAGATCCTCGTTGGGTAAATATTGCCGAAAAATCGATACATGATATCTTAGTTGATCATGCTTTCTGCGAACAAAAAGCAGCTACTCAATGTATTTCTTTAATTGTTCGGTTTGCCGATTACCCAAAGATTGTAGAAAAAGTTGCGCCTGTGGTTTCCGAAGAGTGGGGACATTTTCGAAAAGTTCTGAAAGAACTTAAAAAACGGGGTTTGGAGTTGGGTAAATCAAGAAAAGACGAATACGTTTTGGAGTTACTTAAGTTTGTAAAAAAGGGTGGACCCAAAGAAGATCATCTACTCGAACAGTTGCTTATTTGTGGGTTGATAGAAGCCAGAAGTTGTGAAAGATTTCGATTGTTAAGTTTATACTGTACCGATGAACAACTTAAAGAATTCTATTATGAGTTTATGGTTTCTGAAGCTGGACATTATACTCTGTTTTTGGATTTAGCGCGCACATATTTTCCACCAGAAATAGTTAAAAAACGGTGGCAAGAATGGTTGGATTATGAAGCTTCTATTATGGAGAATTGGACATTGCGTGGTGATCGAGTACATTGATAACAACCCATTTGTATCTAATCAATCAAAACCACTCAAGGACTAGTTGCAATACCGATTTAATAAGTAGGTATGTTAAAAATCCCGAATTATACCGCTCATTTTTTAAGTAGGTTTCAATTTAACCTAAACCCACATCCAGGGCCATCATTAATACAAATCCACACATAAATCCTAAAGTAGATTTATCGTTGTGGCCGCTGCTTTGAGACTCTGGGATTACTTCTTCTACAACTACATAGATCATAGCTCCCGCGGCAAAAGCTAATGCATACGGTAATATGCTGCTGGCTATCATTACCAAAGCTACACCCAAAACTCCTGCAACAGGTTCTACCATACCACTAAGCTGTCCCCACATAAATGATTTTCTACGGGATAGTCCAAATCTTCTTAATGGCAAGGCTACCGCCATACCTTCGGGAAAGTCCTGAATGCCAATTCCTATAGCAAGCGCTATGGCACCCGCTAAATCCGCGCCCGGTAATCCTTCAGCTACCGCTCCAAAAGCAACACCAACGGCTAGACCTTCAGGGATATTGTGCAATGTTATTGCCAAAACCAATAGAACTGTTCGATTCCAATTGGTTTTTACACCTTCTTTTTGTTCTATTGGAGAACTCAAATGCAAGTGGGGTAGGAACTGATCCAATAGATATAAAAAGACCGCTCCACCCAAAAATCCTATTCCCACCGGCAACCAAGCCATTTTATTGTAACCTTGTTGCTGAGCCATTTCGATAGCAGGATTCAATAAACTCCAAAAACTTGCGGCCAACATAACACCTCCGGTAAACCCTAAAAGGGTATCCATGTAGCCTTTTTTAATGTCTTTAATGAAAAAGACCATCGAAGCACCAAGAGCAGTAATAAACCAAGTGAATAAACTGCCCGTAAATCCTTGCATCAAAGGACTTAATCCTTCAAAAAAATGTACAAGCGTTTCCATTTTCGTATACTAGTTATATTATTTGATTTTCCTAAATCATTTCATTTTCTGCCTTCATCATCTAGGCATCTCGATTGAAAATAAATCAGATCAATAAAAATATTCGTCTGATTTCTGCAAATTACCGGTGTTAAAATAATAAGTAAAGGTCGCTTGCAGCATGCCTCCACGATAATTTAATGGGAAATAGGATTTGTAGAATTCCCCACCTTCTACTTTCATTCCCCGTATATTCATCACCGAAAATTGATAAGTGAATCCAAATTCATAACGATCCCCTTTACCAGATCCGCCACCTAAACCAGCTCCCAAATAAAAAGTGGGATAAATACGTTGCTGACTATTTTCGGTTACCCTAAAACGCGTATTTGTTGCGGAGTTTAATAATGTATCTGTTTTTGATGCAAAATTGTAATTTAATACAACTCCAAATTTTTCGTGTATCTGACTTTTACTGGTACCCCCTTGGCGAAACGACATCCCCAATGGTAAGGTTAGGTTCACCGTGTTTCTAACTACCTTATTATTTAAAGGTAAAGTGTCACAAAAAACTCGATAACCATGTGAAACAAATCCTAATCCGCTAGTAATAGAAATATTTTCTTTTACATTGTAAGCAGCTGCAAAACCTAAGTTGAACCCTGTTTTAATCCTCGAACTGAAATTGATATTCGCAGTGTCATTCAAAGAAGTTCTTGAAAAATTAATCCCCGGAGTAAATCCAATATAATACTTTGAAAGTCGATCTTCTCCTTGTCCAAAACCAATATTGTTCACTAAAATAAAAAGAAGTAAAATTATAGTATTTGGGCTCCTAAATAATTTCATACTGCAAACCTACATAATAAGATACCTTAATGGTAATTGTTCTATGAAAAATAGCAAATCCTCTGCGAAGAGTTGCAATATTCGCAAATTTGAAGACGGATTAACAACTTAGAATCCAGTCCTAATTACCTTTGCAACCATGATTGAACAATTGGCACTATTACGCGCATTGAGATTGGCACTAGATAATTTCGAAAATAATGAGCAATGGCAATCAAAAATACATTTAGCAAGTATTAAAAATAGATGGTTTGAGCCGGAGAGTATTCATCAATCTTTAAAACAATGGCAAGAATCGTTAAGTGATGAATCAATTATGGAATTTTTAGGGAACTATACTTGGAATGGCCTTTCCCATGAAAATGTCTCCCCAAGAATTCCCATTTTAGGATTGATTTTAGCAGGAAATATACCTTTGGTTGGTTTGCAAGATGTTATAAACGGTGTACTATGTGGTTATCAATTGAAAGTTAAGCGTTCTTCGGACGATGAAGTTCTAATTACCTATTTGATAGAAAAAGCTGCTGCTATTGAACCTTTATGGTCTCAAAGGGTTGTTTGGAGCGATGATTTAAAAGGGATAGACGCTGCCATCGCAACGGGCAGTAACAATAGTAGTAGATATTTTGAGTATTATTTTAGAGATATCCCGCACATTATTAGAAAAAATAGAAATAGTGTTGCAATTATAACAGGGGATGAATCGGATGATGAAATCCTTGCTTTGGGAGAAGATATCTTTAATTATTTTGGGTTAGGTTGTAGGAACGTAACCCATATTATTCTACCTGAAAACTATGACCTAGGTAGAATTTTTAGAAAATGGGATGAAGTTTATTTAAATACCATCGTAAACCATAATAAATACGTAAATAACTACCATTATCATAAAGCATTATTGCTGATGAATTTAGATCCACATGTTGATACAGGATACGTTATTGCCAAGGAAAGTGAACTATTATATGCACCGGTGGGCATGTTGCATTTTAGTTATTATCAGAATCTCAATCAAATAATAGATAAAATCAATGGATGGGATACCAATATTCAAGTGGTTGCAACAAATTCGGCAGAAATAGTAACGGCATTAGGCTCAAATAATATATCAATGGTGCGATTAGGTAAAACCCAATGCACTACCTTAAAAGACTTTGCGGATAACGTAGATACAATTCAATGGCTGCTAGATAATCGCAGATTGAAAACAAGTCAATAAAGCTTCGTCTAATTTTTCAGGATGGGGTAAGGTGGGATTAAACTCCGTTATTTCCATACAAACGGTTTGAGGATGATTCCAAAGCCGTTCGAATAAATAACTAGCAGTTTCTAAATCCAGTCCATTGGGTTCCGGTGTGCCCGTTGCACTGGAAATACTTGAATCCAGTGAATCAACATCAAAGCTAACATATCGGTACATGCAATGTTCAAGATGGCGGTTGATGGTATCAACTAACCAATCTCTTCCAAGTTTGTTTATTTCATCAATCGTTATCACTAAGATACTATGCTTCCGGATCAATTCCCATTCCTGCTCTTCGTACGATCTTGTACCAATAAATATTAGGTTCTTAGCAGAAATACAGTTGTTGGGTTTGTTGATTTTAAGTGATTTTAACGATAGCCAATCCTGCTGTTCAAAATCAGTAAGCTCCCGAATTCGCATCTCGATATTATCATCACCAAGCAAAGCATTAACACTCATTCCATGGATATTTCCCGATGGAGTAGTGAAGGGGGAATGCAAATCCAAATGCGCATCAATCCATATAACTCCAATATTTTCGCCTCCCAACGATTTGCACAATCCACTAACGGTTCCAATCGCATTGGAGTGATCTCCGGAGAAAACTAAGGTATTATAACCGTTTACCACACAATCTTCGATGGTAGAACTTAATTTTTTTGTATGCTCAATAAGTTCTTTAATATTCTTTGCTGGATTAAATGTATCCGATAATCCCAAATTGGTAATATCAGAACTACTGTAATTCGCTATTGCAGGAGATTGTATTTCAAGAGTATCAATTATTTGTTCTCCGATACGGCTAGTATTCAATAGCGATTTTATTCTTAAAGGCCCTTGAGACGTTCCAATCTTTCCAGCACCCATTTCCCAGTCCGAGGTAATTACACATGTTCTATTCGCTTTCATATTCTCGAGGTTGATTAACTGCAATTTAGAAGAATTTTTAATCAATACAAATTCTGAAACTATTTCCTCCTCCATACCCAGTAACCCGAAAAGGAATCGGATTTACTAAATTGTTGAAGGAAATATAAATCTGGTTTGTACGTGTTTTTTGTAACTAATAGTGCGGTACCTGTGGGGTTACCATCCCTAATCCAAACTTTCCTGGATTCTTGTTTTGGATACGGATGATTTCTGGTTTTTTCCTTAACCATGTCTGAATTAAAATACCAATCGCCTGTAAAATTGCTGGGTTGTAGTTTCCCGTGATAATAAATGGAATATGTTTTGAACCCTTGATTTTCAACCAAGGTAGTTCCATGGTTTATTTTCTTAACAAACAATGCCAATGGATTTTGTAAGGTTTTTGCAGCGGCAGGCAGAATGAAAATATACGTTGATATAGCGACTAACAATGTGATTAATAACAAATTGCCTTCAATGAAATCTTTGGACTTTGAAACGAAAATCAACTTGAAAAGGAAAAATATTCCAACCGCCATAATAATACTGGGTAAATATGTGTTCAAGGACCAGTTGTCTGAAGTTAATAATGCAAGTCCAAATGCATCAATTTTCGAATTCCATGGTTCACCATTCCAATTTATCCAATTCATGGCAATCGGGCCAGCAGATAACCCTGCCAATAGTAATCCCCCACTGAGTAGTAACCATAATTTCTGTCCTGCAGTAGTAACGGCTCTATTGGTATAAACCAAATAAAAGTGATAAGCAGAAAAATAAGTAATAGGCCACCAACAAAGGCTGGAATAATGTATGATTTTAGTAGATACGATTGAAAAAACAATCAAAACAATCCAAAACATACTGCGCATTAGGAAGTGCCAACTCTCAAGAACAAAATCTTCTTCACCTTTCTTTGTTAAATATTTTAGGGCGATCGCTGAGGATGGGAAACACAGTACTAAAAGTACCACCAAATGGTAAAACCATGGCTGGGTATGCCACTCGAATTGTCCCTTTACTAATTCTTGTTGATAGTTGTAAAACGAATCAAAAAAAGAGCTACCTAGCAATTGATAAACCCTAAAAGCCCACCCTCCAACTAAAATAATAACAGGAAATATAAAAATGAGTATTTTCCCAGTGATTAGATCCTGCCATCGACCTCGGTAAATGGTTATCCAACCCACTATTAACATAAATATAATTAACGCGGCCTGTCCTTTCGCTAAGGTGGCAAGAGCTATAAATATTCCAGAGAGTAAATAGTAAATATGAGATCGCTCACCATGAATCTCAGCACGATTAATGCGGTACCAATTCCATAAAGCCAAGACAATAAACAAGTTAAATATGGGGTCAATGATAGCAGATCTCCAGTATAGAAATGTTGCGAACGTACATAAGGTGGTAACCGACCAAAATATCCCCAACATCCTTCTGCCCAAAAATTCCCCAACATGATAAACAAAATTCACCGTTATTATTCCGGCAATCGCATTAGGAAGACGATAAACCCAAGTATGTTCGCCAAAGAATTTTACGGAAAGGGCTTGTAGAATAATCGCTAATGGCGGTTTTTCCCAGAAGGGTTCGAATCCCATTTGTACATACCACCAATTGTTGCTAACCACCATCTCTCGTGCCGATTCTGCAAAATTTAATTCGTCCCAATCGAATAAAGGAACTAAACCCAATCCCGGTAACAATAATAGCGAGGCTAATACAGTTAATAGAATATGGATTGTAAATTTCGACATAGAATATCTTAACGTTAAGTCGGGATTTTAGCAATTAACTAGTTTTGTTGCATTTTAGCAACCCGATCTACCCAATTGTTAATAATCCATTCGGAAGTATGCAAAAATACAAGGGCTAACAGTCCACCTATACTCACATCCAACAACGAATGTTGACCCAAATACATCCGCGAATATCCCATCGCAAGGGCTAAATACAATAAGCAAACTTCTACTATTGTGTTATTTTTTCGTAAAAGTTGACTTATACTAAGTGCGATAAATCCGTAACATAAAACGGCAATGGCCGTATGTCCGCTGGGGAATGAATTCCAATATTGTAGCGAAACACCGGGTATTGATCGAATTTGATCGGAAGAAATACTCGCTGGCCTAGGCGCATTAACCCATTGTTTTATAAAAAGAACAATCAATCCTTGCAGGGATGCCATTGCCAAAAAAAGTAATCCTAATCGCCGATTGGTATAAAAACTTAAGAGTGCTGCTATTAAAATGATTAGCCACTCTGCTGTTTGGGTATAAAAGGCAAAAAAAACATCCGCCTCATGAAATCCATTTTTGTGAATAAACCAAGTAATCGGCATGTTCCAACCTGATATTGCCAACAAAAATGCTGTCAATAACGTGATAAATGCCAGAAAAGTATAGGTTGGAATTCGGAACATGTGCACAAATATAATTCTAACTTCATGGCCAATAATTTTGAAATTAACATCAAATTACCTTTTTTGCAGTAACGATACCCCAAATTATACCCCATGGCTACAGGAAACGCACGAATAAAAATTGAGTTGGAGTACCCCTTACGTTCTTCCCCAACAATAATTTATCAATACATATCCAATCCATCCGGCTTACAAAGCTGGTTTGCCGATCATGTAGGGGTAAAAGGAGGTACACAATATGTTTTTCAATGGGAAGATGGTACCAAAGCGGAAGCCAATCTTGTGAAAAATGTGGTTAATAAATATGTGAAATTCAGCATTCACAATGCACCATCACCGGAAGAGTTTCTAGAATTTAGAATCCAACAAGATGAAATAACCGGCGACGTAGATCTACTAATTACCGAATTTGTCGATAGTGGAGAAGAGGAAATGGCTGCCTCAATTTGGGATGCTGCGGTAGATAATTTGCGATATATTATCGGTGGTTAAGCTCACTGATGGCTAACCATGCCATAAGTCCACAACCCGTTTCTAGTGCATCTTCGTCAATATCAAACCCGGCATTATGAACACTGATTCCGGTGTTTTTTGCATCCGACTTTGTACCTAATCGATAAAAACAGCTGGGCACCTCTTGAGAATAATAAGAAAAATCTTCTGCCGCCATCCAAATTCCTAAGGGCTCCACATTTTCATTCCCCATATAATCTTGGGCCGATTGTATGCAACGTTCTGTAAGCGATTCATTGTTTTTTAAGAAGGGATAACCGCGCACTATGTTGAAATCTACCGTTCCACCCATGCCTTCAACAATTCCTTTTGCCATACTCAACATTTTTTCGTGGGCAATAGATCTCCAAGATTCATCCAAGGTTCGAAAAGTGCCTTCCAATACAACTTGAGATGGAATTACATTGGTGGCGCCGTTTCCAATTATTTTGCCAAATGTAAGAACAGATGGTAGGGTAGGGTTGGCATTTCTAGAAACAATCTGTTGCAATGAAACAATTAAATTCGCGGCAATCGCAATGGGGTCTACGGTTAAATGAGGCATGGCACCGTGTCCACCTTTTCCATGAATAGTAACATATATCTCATCCGTACTCGCCATGTATAGACCAGGTCTAAATCCTACCTTTCCAGTATATATGGCCGGCATAACATGCTGACCAATCATAACATCAATGTCGGATAAAACGCCGTCTTTAATCATCAAAGAAGCCCCACCAGGTAGTTTTTCCTCCCCCGGTTGAAAAACTAGTTTTACACTTCCTTCAAATTCGTTTCGCATTTCCTGTAATAGCGTGGCAGCACCCAACAAACTGGTGGTGTGCGCGTCATGTCCACAAGCATGCATTACACCTTCTTTTTTAGATCGATAAGGTCTCCCATCGTTCACTTCAACAATTGGAAGGGCATCCATATCAGCTCGTAAACCTACCGTTTTTGAATTAGGATTTTTTCCTTCAATCCTTGCAACAACCCCGGTATTTGCGAGTCGTTGCGTCTGCAATCCTAATGTATTTTGCAAATAGTCCTCCACTAAAGCAGCTGTTTCATGCTCTTGAAAAGACAATTCTGGATTTTCGTGGATTTTTCTACGAATTTCTATCAATTTAGGCAATAACGACTTTGCCTTTTCTTGGATTGCCAATTTGTTTACCATGGTTATTTGGATTTTCCCGATTGTAGGAGGTTCTTTGCAAATCTAATATCTTTTTTAGAGTATATTAGTAGTTGCATTTTTTCATATGATCACCGAACAATCCATACAACATCTGTTATCCGTAGTGCCAATTGATGAGGTTGTTGGAGATTATGTATCACTGAGAAAAAGCGGTTCCCGATACAAAGCCCCTTGTCCGTTTCACAATGAAAAGACCCCAAGTTTTGTAGTGTCTCCTTCACTGGGGATTTACAAGTGTTTTGGCTGTCAAAAAGGGGGTAACGCGATTCAGTTTTTGATGGATATTGATAATCTGTCGTTCGCAGAATCTGCTAGAATTTTGGCCAATCGGTACGGAATTACCTTAGAGGAAACCAGAACCACCGAGGATCAAGACAACTATAAAGAAAAGCAATTACATCGAGAATCAATTCAGGCGGCGGTTGATTTTGCGGCCGATTATTTTCAGCAACAACTTCACGAAACAGAAGAGGGTACCTCCATTGCGTTGCCCTATTTTAGGGAGCGTGGTTTTACTCAAGAAACTATTAAAAAATGGCAATTAGGCTATAATCCCGAAGCATGGGAATCGCTTACCACAGCAGCAATGCAAAAAGGATATAAGTCGGATTTCTTATTAGAAGCAGGGTTAATTAAACAACGAGATAATGGATCGTTTTATGATCTGTTCCGACATCGAGTAATTTTCCCAATTCACAGTGTTGTTGGTAAAGTAATTGGATTTGGCGGACGGAAAATGGGTAATGCCGATAATGCGCCCAAATACGTAAATTCTCCTGAAACAGAACTGTATAAAAAAAGTGAGGTTCTTTTTGGCGTATTTCAAGCAAAAAATTCCATTAAAAAGAGAGATAAAGTACTATTGTGTGAAGGGTACACCGATGTCATAACCCTACACCAAAATGGAGTGGATAATGCAGTTGCTAGCAGCGGTACTGCGTTAACCCCTGGCCAAATTAAATTGGTGAAACGATTTAC
>JACCDO010974660.1_pt1 | contig 29580 bp, 25 predicted proteins | sample 7446101 | NCBI WGS metagenome assembly JACCDO01 (sample SAMN15323440, study PRJNA562643) | freshwater metagenome | isolation source: river surface water | place: USA:Blue River Watershed | collected 2017-08-16
AAATGTTTGTTGTATAGAATATATGAATAAATAACTCAAACGATTAAGTATACAAAATTAAACATAGTTATTTTTTTGCTTTACCTCTTCTTTCTCTACCTTTTTGAGAATTAGGATTTTTTTTTCCTAGTCCTACTTTTATGGTTTGACTTTTATTAATATGTAATCCAACATCTGATGTTAGTTCATCTCCAAATGCACTACGTATATCTTTTTTTATTTTTACGGTTTTTTGTCTCCATATTCCAGTTAATAATTGATCTTCACGTAGTAATAACTCTCCTTCAAATCTACCTTGTTGTCCAGCTTTTGGTATGTTGTACTTGGTGCCTCTTGTGTTAACTTTATAATCTTTTCTCAAATGAAGTTTTAATTGTCCTGTTTCATTATCAATACTACAAGCAACACGTGTTAAATTATTGCCACCACAACTACTACAAAATAATCTATCCATGTCATAATGGACTTGAAAGCAAATAACACATCGCAAAACCCATTGTTTCACTTTTTCTATCAGCATTCCATCAACTGATACGACAGTAAGACCAATTTGAATAAGTATATTCTGCATACTAAAATCGGTCGTCACACATGCAACTTTAGATTTATTTACAATTTTCTTCCCAACAATTTTTCCACTAGTATTATCCATTCCAGAACCGTGAGCACGAAATGTTGCTAAATTTGAAGGACCTACCCAATCTTCACCATCATCTTCAAGTTCTATATGCTTACTTGCAATTGCACTATTAGTTGCCATATATCCATTCGATAAAATTTTTGATGGTTCTGTTTCTTTGTCATAATTTTTAGATATTTTTTCTATTTTAACTTCTTCCACTATATCTTTAGGTTTCATTATAATTGGATTTTTTTTAGATACTTTATTATTTGGTACAGAAATGGTGTCATTTTTGCTAGCTATAGCTGCCCATGACATGGCTTGAGTCAATTTAACTACACTGTTATTATCGGTGAGGTTAATTGATGGCGATGATGATTTGATTGAACATGTATCATCAACAGGAGTAATTGCAATGTTTGATTCATTATTATCAGAATTGGTTTCATCACAATTTTTACTTAAACCTGCGAAGTTAAGTACAGAATCGATGTTTGGTGTGTCCGTATTATTAGGTAACTCTTTGTTAACACTTTCTGTTGAGCTTTTTGTTACTTGTTTTGGTACACTTGCAACATTAGCTTTCTCTGAGACATTTTTATAACTTGAATTTTGAGATCGAATGTTAAATTTTGGTTCTTTCCTTAGGTGAGAAATATCTTTATTTACTTCACACTCTAATGTATGTGCAAGTGCAAGAACTTTAAGATCTACTCCACTCAATGCACCAGAATCGCCAGTCTTTCTAGCAAATTCGGAAACTGCCAGAAGAGATGCGCTACTTGGCGAGCGAATTTCTATTTCAAATGGTAAACTTTCTAATAAATGCCGAGATTTTGAGTCTCTTATCTCAGAAATTACTTCCTGAACAGTACATATTTTGTTAGTCATGCGATGAAAATTATATCCATGTCCACGAATAATTGCCCCAGAATCAACCACTAAGAAATCATAATTTTCTGTAGGAAGTTCCATGTTCTAGTCTTTCTGAAGGTTTCTTTGGTTTTGGCGATTTGCGAAGGTGAGATTTTCCTTTAAAAAAGCCGGTCCACGGTAAAAATTATTTAGAAACAAAAATTACAATAATTACTTAGTCGCAAGGTGCAAAAAGATAGGCCATGTAATAGTTACTTCGGTATCATTTGTGCCATATATTTCTCGTAATTGCCTCTCTACAATTACACAAGGATCTAGGTCAGATCCAAGATTAATTTTTCTAGTTTTCATGTATGTGTTATACGCAGACCAGGTGCTTATGTATCTCACTAAATCGCTCAATTTCCATTTCTTAGACATATTCATATTTATTTGTTCAACATTTCTCCATAATTTTTCAATTTTCTCATCTTTATTGGGTGCAATCGTTAAATAATGATTATCAATTAAGAATCGTCTATTATCCCAATATTTGCTCAACTCGCTGTTTTTGTACAGATCTAAAATAACTTTGGATGCATTCTGTGCTTTAGTAGCTGATTCTTTATCATGTTTATCTGAAGTGATAAAACATAAATCATAACCCCAGATAGCTAACGTACCATTACTTCTCAAAATTCGATGTGCTTCTTTGTAAAATGTTGATGTATCAAACCAATGTAATGCTTGAGCTACGCAAACGGTATCAACACTATTGGCATCTAAACAAATATTTTCCGCTGATCCTTCAATAAATTTAATATTATTATAACCTGTAAATGCATGGTTAATTTGGTTTACTTGAATATCCATAGCAATAACATTGTCAAAATAAGCACTTAAATCTAGCGCCGCTTGACCATTTCCAGTAGCAACATCTAAAGCGGTATTAAGATTTAAGTTTCCATTCTTTTTACCGTAGTTTAAAATATTATCATAAAGTCGAGAATCATAAGTGGGTCGATAAAGAGCATACGAAAAAGATTGGTCCTTGAACAAATTCTTTGTATTTGAATTTGAATTTGAGCACATTGATTTTATATTGGTCCTACTATTTGCGAATCTATATACATTGTTTTTGATACTTTTAATCATATAGAACATTTCCCAGGCAAAGAAAGAACCAAAAATGATCTCAGAAAAGATACAGGAATTATTTTCGATGTGTTCAACTCAGAAAGGGAACTCTCGGAATCGCAAGTCGGTTACACAGAAGAGAAGGGAAATAAACGATTACGATGTAAAAATAGATACATCCTAACGTTTCCACCTAACTTTCCTGTTACTCATATTTTTTTATAAATCTTGAAATATTTTATGTAACTATATATCTTAACTTTCAAATAAAAATTATAAATTACTTCAAAAGAATTACCAGGCGATGTATTGCTGGACACTGAGGTCTTCTTTCTTGTGGCTCTTTTCAATCCGGTCCCAACAACAGAATTTTGAGTCAGACTGAAAAGAAAGTAAGTTACGACAAGATCCTTGTAGAAAAAGAAAATGGGTAAAGGTGGAAAGAAAGAGCAAGAATCATCCAATGCGGATTTATTGATTGATGGGAAAATATACGATGTGACCAATTTTATTGAGAAACATCCTGGTGGATCAGTCATAAAATTTTATGCTGGAAAAGATATAGATGCTTCTCAAGCATTCAATCAATTTCATTGTCGTTCTAAAACTGCTAAAAATATCATGAAACAATATTTAAAGCGCGACGTTACGAACAAGGAAATTGTTGAAAAATATGTTAATAATCAAGCATTATTGAAAGATTTCGATAAATTAAACCAAGATTTACATAATGAAGGATACTTTAAACCAGATATTTCTCACGTTGTTTATCGATGTTTAGAAATATTTGCAATGCATATTATTGGCTTATATCTTCTTTTAGCCGTAGAAGATAACTACATGAAAGGATTAGGTATTATGATTCTTGGTATTGTTTGTGGCAGATGTGGATGGTTAATGCACGAAGGTGGACATTATTCATTAACAGGTTCTATCAAAGTTGATCGTGCTCTACAAATCTTTTTTTATGGCGTTGGTTGTGGAATGAGTGGTTCCTGGTGGAGAAGTCAACATAATAGACATCATTCAATGCCTCAAAAAATTGGACACGATGTTGACCTTGAGACCTTACCATTAGTGTTATTCTCCAAGAATGCACTTAGAAAAAGACTTGGAATTCCAATGAAATTGTGGCTTAAATTTCAAGCAGCAGCTTTTCCTATTATAACTACTTTATTAGTTGCTTTAGGATGGCAATTTTACTTACATCCAAGGCATATCATTAGAAAGAGACATATAGCGGAAGGCTTAAGTTTTATTGCTAGATATGCATTATGGCACACTTACATTACCTCAAAATTTGGCATTCAAAATTCTATTTTAATATACTTAGCTTACACCTGGTTTGCTGCAAATTATATTTTTATTAACTTCGCTGTGTCACACACTCATTTAGCTACCGTTCCAAAAGAAGACACTAAAGTTGATTGGGTTATTTATGCAGCTAAACATACTATGAATGTTCATCCAGGTCCATTAAAATTTGTTTCATGGTGGATGTCTTATTTGAATTTTCAAATTGAACATCATTTATTTCCATCAATGCCACAATATCGTCATCCAAAGATTTCCAATAGAGTTAGAGAACTCTTTAACAAGCATGGTCTTGTATATGACCAAAGAGATTATATTACTGCTATGAAAGACACTTTTGCCAATTTAGATAAAGTAGGCTCTGATGTCTATTTAGGATAAGATTTTTTTTTAAACTTAATTAATTACATTAAAATTACATTATTCAAGCATGCATACTGTCTTGTATATCATTAGCTATAGTAGATATTGCAATATTATTATGATTTAAATAAATATCAAGCTTAATGTATAGTAACTGAAAAATATTTTTGTTATCCGTATGGGTTATCATGTACTTCAACGCACTTAATATAGAAAATAGTACACTTTCGTCATATGAATCATAAGACACAAGTAACTCGTATATTTGGGCAATATTCGGTGCTGTAGTTAATGCTCTAATATCTATATAAATACGGTAAAAGTGAGAATATTTTAATTAAAATAGTTCAAGAAAATTACCATTAGGTATCAAAGATAGGATGATCGTTGATAAATATTCACCAGCATGTCGACGAAGTTCGTAATCATCTTTGTTGTATATTACTGACATTAACGCTAGTATAACTCCTTCCTTAATTAATCTTGTTGTGTATTTTGAATCTACTATTGATAGCCTGTTAAATGCCTTAATTATACATATGGCAGTACTTTCAATAATTACTGATCCAGAATTCGGAATATTCATGCCATTCAATTCTCTAATAAATATTGTAACTAAATTATTGAATTTGTCGGACAACAAAACTCGCAAATATAATCTATTGTTGCAATGAACAATAAATGTTGCAAGTGTATGCACAACTAAATCCCTGGTGCTGTTTTCTTTAATTTTTTTTGAATCATAAATATCTCGAAGTGTTTTTGGAAGGCCTTTTTCAAATAACATTCTAATACCATCAGCACTAATTTCACATAAACCCTGAATTGCGAGACATACAATATGTAAATAATCCTGATAATCAGGGGATTGTGCCAAAATTGCTAGTATATTTACAATTAAACGCGCCAAACCAGAGTCAATGGAGGTATTGTCTTTAACTAAATTAAAACAAATTAATGCAGAATATTTCATTGTTGCAAGGGTAGGTGTAATAGTTCTGACTTGCCCATTATAACTGCCCATATTAAGTAACCATGACATGGATTCACTTAAATTATTTGCTAGAAAAAAATCTCGACAAGTATCACTTTCTGCAGACATATTTGCAATAGCCCAATATACTTGATCACGAACTTTTTCACAAGTAGCAGTAAGTAAAACATTCATAAGAACAGGAATATATCCACCATTCGCATTAAAATTAACTAGAGAATGAGAAAAGTCACAAGCTACATTTGTGACAATCCATGCAATTTCAAATTGTACCTCTGGTTCATTAAAATTTAGAAAAAATGGTAATAATAATTCAAGTAATCCTTGATCGACTATTGCTGCAATAGGTGGTAATTTATCTGAGGCAACTAGTTTCCTGAAGTAAGTTATGGCTTCTAATCGTAGTTCATATGGGGCAGAATTTACTAGAACTTCTTTATACCTTTGAATATAATTTAATTGTTGAGGTGTCAATCCTCTACGTTGTGGTGTTTGTACACTAGAACTCGGCCTTTCTTCATGCATCGTATCAGAAATCACATCACATTCAGATTCGTCAATATCAAATTCATCTTCCCCGTTCGTTTTACTACTCAATCTTTTTGTTAGTAGATTAGTATACCTCTTTTGTTTACGAAGTCGAACTGTTAAAACTTCACGCTTTTTACTCAATTCTTTGCTATCTAAACCGACAGACTTCATTTAAATGTTACAAGCAACTTAAAGCAATTATTTATGCTTACTTTTGCCTACAATTTTCTCTACTAGCGATTGAATCTTTGAAAGAAGGAGTTTATTCGGATCACAATGCAAATTCCCGAAAATTTTGTCCGAAAATCGAAAGAAAAAAATCCCTTCCGATTTTGCAAACAACTTGAAGCACATGTGTGTGTGACTGTGCACCACACTTACTTTAATTTCACTGTGAAAATCAAACACACTACTCTATGCAAATTGTTGCATTTGATGTTATCTGTTGATCTGTCTTATTAATGTGAACAATCACTAACCAGGATGCTATCATTCCGTGCAACAAAAACTTGTAGTGTAAGCCGAGTATGTTTTATTATTATGAATGAATTTCAAACACAAACAAATGCTTCGCCAAGGTCCACTTCCGAATCAGATTTGAGTTATAAAAAGCTCTTATTAAAAAAGTTTATACTACAAATTCATCCTGATTTTTTTCATAATAATAAAACAGTGCAAACAATAAATGAAACAAACCTTAAGACGTTACAAAATTTAGAAATATTTCACTTGAAAGATAATAATATATCATCCGGGTCATCTGCTTCATCGAAGACAAGAACATTGACATTTTATGTCAAACCATCAACAAATGAAGATATAGAACCAAAAAGGGTTAAAATAAGTATATATAGAGTTGAAGAAAGTCTTAGAGAAGTTTTAGAAACTATTGGAGTGGAATTACCACCAAGACCTCACTACGAAGAAGGTACCGGATTTGTAAATAAGAGTCAAATGTCATATGTATCTGCTGATTCGAAACAAATAGAAGCATTTTTGGAAACTTTAATTGATAGAAAAGATCTAATGAGTTGGAGATTAGATGCTAAGAATAGTTTAGAAAACTTGATATTAATTCTACAAAATATATTAGGTGTTGATGCAATTAGTATAAGAGTATCATGGAGTGCACAAAATAATAGAATGTTAATTTCTAATTTATTACGATTAGTTCAAGATCCTACATTAAATTTATATCTACCTTGGACTAATATGTCCTTGATCATAACAGCTGACGATTGTTCTAACTTACCAGTTGATTCTATTGAACGACACGTTCTAATTAATCCATGCCAAGTACCAATGCAATGGATACAAGTATTTCAAGAAGTAAATGAAAATGCAATAAAAATGGCTACTTTGAATAGTCGTAAAATTAATGAATTAAAAGAAAATTATGAAAAAATTGTTACCTCTTATGTTCAATCAATCATGATCCCGGATGCGATACTGGCTGGAAAAGGTATGTCTGAACAAGAAATTAAACAAAGATTGAAGGGGATCAAAGTATTAGTCAAATGTGGGTATACATGTAGTCAACTTTTTTTTTCAAAGCATATGCAAGCAATCATCGAATCGTCTAATGTTGACTCGAATATTAAAAGACTTATAGTCAAATTAGATACGACCAACGCTGCAGACAACTCGGATCGGATTATTCATTTAAGTAATAGTAAAGAAATTGCATTAACAACTTCGTGGCTTGATATGCTACCCCTGACCCTGACTATTGTAATTGAAGAAGGACATGGTAGCCGTTTGACATCCAAAGGAGACATAAGAGTAGACTGTCGTAGTAGTGCTGCACAGACCTTACAGTTATTGAAAGCAAATAGTCATAAAGCCATTGAATTAGTCGCCGAAATCAAAATATTATTACATAATATTGAATTGCTCAAAACTGTTTTAATCAAACGACTTAACATAATCAGCATCGATAATGGTATTGGGGTAAATTTGTCAATGATTTACCAGTGTTTGTGCCGATTAAACGAATATACAACCGCGAATCCCTACTTCGGAAAGTTTCGTCATTTATCAGGATTACGTGTTATAATAGGTAAATACCTTGGCTTAAGTGATGAAGGAGCTGTGATATTACCACATGACTGGAACTTAGACGACGAAATAAATACAGAATGAAATTATTTATTATACTGTGAATAAATGTACAAATTTGACATATTATAATTCTTTGTTCGGAAGACTAGTATGATTTAAATCTGGTAACTGCTTTGCGTTACAAATAGTAATTTCAGTTCTATAAATAGAATGGGAATTATGAAAAATGGACACCCTTTTATCGTCATTATTAGTCAGAAGCATTAGCAACACAGTATTGTCATCAGTACTGTTCGAAGGTCTCCAAGTTATACTTGTTCCTGCGGTTACACAACCCCCCTCGGATATTAGCTGCACCTGAGATGGATTAATTCTAACCTCAATACTACCACGAATGATAATTATACTGGCCACTGACGGCAACATTGTTGTCGTCCATAGTGGTTTGGTCTCTGCTAAAAAATGAATTTGTTCAGAGCTATGCACTTTGAATGTGCTATTAATTATTAACTGATCGTTAATAGCCATTTTCGTCAATACTTGAAAATAATTGGACCAAAGATGCCCTCTGTATGAAGTAATACGTGGTAAAACCCAATCAAAAAAGGGAGCAGGTTTTCCGAGTATATGGTCGATTGTCAATGTATTTAGAATAGAATAACCTTTTAACTCTGACTCGGCGATATTAACTGTGGGATCTACATATCGTTGAGCTGGCGGACCGTTGATTTCTAACCAAATGTCCGCATAAATATATGGTGAAATCTGATGCATACTATCAGTTGAAATGGCACTATGTTTGATTTTTTGTATATAAAACCATAATTTATCCTCATAATAATTCGCAACATTTATCATTTCAACTCCAATATCGCTCGAGTGGGGTAATTTTATTTGATTATACCACTCTACAAGATGGATCATATCACTATGATGAGTGCTTGGATTCGTTAAAGTAATTGTAGAACTGATAACTCTAACGGATCTGGTCATCATTTTCCATCGAAAGAATTGACAACTAGAGCAAAAATTTATATTACCATCATCATTGATAGTATTGATACCACACGATAATGGTATCAAGAAATGAATGAGCAATAATAATATTGCAAGCAACAGGCACACATAATTGACAAATTTTGTGATAGAATTGTGCGCAATACATTTGTCATCATGATTACGAGAAATTTTGTGGAATGTTATATTATCAATCCAATGCGAGTAAAATAAGCTACAAGCGGATATCATAACCCATGGGAACGTCTCAATAATGAACAAATAATGGTTTAATAAATGAAAAAATATCAAAAACAGCACGTAAAACAATTTGATGATACTTCTATCCTGTAAATATGATTTTCGTCAGGAAAAAAAACTAAAGAATTAATAAAATAGTGGCAACGTACCGGGAAAAAAAGTAAAATAAATGCAGCAGAAAGGTCTAGAACCAAGCCTCCATATGCCATAACTGATATGATTTGACTGTGATAATATTGTAACATTTCAATATTATTGATCATTCGTAAAATTGTTGATTCTGGATTTGTCCACCTTAACAGCAATTGCTTCATGGTGGCGCCACTTAACCAATCAATATCTGTCTTTGCCAATCCAGCGTAAAAATATATAATTACTATAAAAATTTGAAGTAATAATATTTTATATCTCGGAATTGTTTTAGGGGATGAGTAACACCATTTTGAAAGAAATAATACTAGAGACACCCAAATTAATCCCACTCCAAGGACAGCAATATTTCCTGCAATACCATAAATTGAATTTAATAACATCAAATACACCAAACCAATAATTAAAAACAATATCGATATAGTTATAATTGGTATATTAGTACTTATATGACTAATAGAAATATATGATGATGTATAGTGTATTTCACCAATCAGACCTATCATAAATGCTACTAAAGCATACAAATACTCGTGATTGTTATAATTAAACTGTTCTTGACTTGTTAATACTAATTTAAATAAACCTATAGTAGTAGAAAATTAATTTAGAAAATTTTATGATATTTATGCAGTATAATACCAAAAAGTATAAAACTCAATTGTGCTATGTATCCATATGTAAACGACATACTTATAGCTAGTACTAACATCAGCGGACTATGTATTGACCAGTATAGTGATGATGTTGTATACCATGGAAATCTATTTATTACATTATTTAGTTCAATTGGCAATCTATATTGGTAACCAAACATAATATCTTGATAGTTAGAAGGCAGTGATTCATCTGTTACTTTACTAACACTGTAAACAATCATTAACAATGAAAATGATAATCTAAAAAATACATACGATCTATCATCTACGTAACTAATCAAATAGTCATATATATCACGCATTTTTGCAATAGCCTGTGTCTATCTAACTCCGACTCATTTTGCTCTGCCTTGAATTTTGGTTTTTCTTTCCTGAAATTCTCAAAAAATTCTTCCAAAAATCCAGATTAGGATCGAGGATCAATTCAATTTGTTCTAAATTAACGCTACAAGAGAGACAAGTAGCTGTCAAGGTGGAAATCAGATGAAGCCTAGTATTAGTAAGCGCTACATATTCAAATCATCCAAGGTATTATTGGTGATTGCGCACCCAGATGATGAGGTGAGAGTGCTAATAAAATCTTCAATATTTATGTCCTTATTAATTTGTTTTCAAGGCAATGTTTTTTGGTCCATTATTACTAACTTGTAAAATAAATGAGTGCGATGTAAAGGTTTTATGCTTATCCAATGGAAATGCAGATGGTAAAGGTAATGTAAGAAGATCAGAGTTAATTGAAAGTGTGAAAAAGTTTGGAATTACTGAAGATAATATAATAATTATTGATCATGATTCCTTACAAGATGGTTTCAATAATGCATGGGATGTCATAGTTGTGCAAGACATTGTTACGAAATATGGTAATTATTTATTTACTATAATCGAAACATCAATGCTTTTACATTGTTCAATACTTATCTGTAGGCTCGATGCATGATATAATTATAACATTTGATAATTACGGTGTCAGTGGTCATCCCAATCATATTGCTACTTACGAGGGTGTCAAGAATGCTTTATCACATATAAATCGTTTGAATAACAATATTGTTGGTTTACAGTTAGATAGTGTCAATACTGTACGAAAATTTATGGGAATATTTGACTTACTATTGTCATACTTGACAGCTGAAAATTTAATACTTAACTTACACATGTGCAACATCTTTATTATTTGGTCAGCGATGTATTCACATAAATCACAATTTGTGTGGTATCGTATATTTTTTATTTTGCTCTCAAGGTATACATACATGAATACGTTCACGGTAATTCATTAATGTCATCAATATTAGTGAAGTAGTATTTCATAATGACAATACAATATGAATTCTATGCGTCATAACAACAATTGAGATCATTCGTAGTGTGTCGACACTACTACTATTTTATTTTTCACTTTGAATCTATATTAATTTTAAATTTCGTATTGAATTTAATTTATATATTGTAATTTATTGATATTATGTCACCGAATCTAATACTTCTTGAGATATTTGAGAATATGGTATTAATGCTAAATCATGTTCAAAGATCTCTGTTGCAGATAATAAGTTGCTAATAGGTTCAACTTCTCTGTAAAAGAAATAATAAGCTGAATTAATGATGATTTTTTAAATATATTTACTACCTATTATTATGAATCAATTTCACGTCTTTTCCATTGTGATGGATGAAGCTGAAGACATATTTTGTTAATTCATGTTTCGGTCTGTTGTATAAGTTAGGTAAACGGGCGAAAATGACTAATGCCTCTTGAAACAATTTACTTCTTCTATTCATATGACCCGTAGTAGTATATTGTATCATTGGCCTCATTTCTTTTAGTGTCATCTGTCGTATATCTAAATGAAATTCTCCAATGACGTGAGATAAACCAGTCGGAACATCATCGACACAATATCCATGAGATAAGTCACTTCGATGATCGTAGCCATAAACACGAATCTTTAAATTATAACGTAATGGTTGAACAACCTCGGGTTCGCCTTTAGGCAAATGAGACGCCAATATTGTGGACATTTATTTGTAATAATTGTAATTTTTTTCAAATTTAATCATGACTTTCCACACCCAAATTCGTTGCTTCTAATCCTTCTCTCTTAGGTAATAGAAGAGAGCAAGCAAGCACTAGGTACTAATATCAGTCGTCTAAATCCGAATAATCTTTTCAATATTGTTTGTTGGTAGTTATAATTAATTGATAAGTTATCACCGGTACAGTATCCGTTTTTTTGTCTCGCAAAAAATTCAGTTATCGAAGAAATTGGTAAGAGTAAGATTTGTGACAAGATGCAAGTGGAGACTAAGAATTATTACGATACCTTACAAATATCGAAAGGTGCCACTGATGTTGAGATTAAGAAGGCATATCGTAAGCTAGCTATGAAATGGCATCCAGATAAAAATCCTGATAACAGTGAAGAAGCAAGTAAGAAATTTCAAGAAATTGGTGAAGCTTACGATGTTTTAAGGTAATAATAATCATAATTACACATTTCTTCAACTATGAATTCCATTGCATCTATTTTAAGTTAATATATTATAATATATAATACTAATTTATACTTATTTTTCAGTGATTTACAAAAACGAGCAATATATGATCAATATGGTTATGAAGGATTAAGAGATGGTATTCCAGATTCTTCTGGCTCAATGAATGGATACAGTTATAACAATAATGCACAAGAAATATTTGAAAACTTTTTTGGTACAACTAATCCATTTGCATCATTTGGATTTGGTGAAAGTGCTCCATTTTCATCCAAACTTAATAGACCAGGACCTAAGAAACCTGAACCAATTGTATATAATTTAGAGTGTTCCTTGGCTGAATTATACAATGGATGTATAAAAAAATATTGTATTACTAGAAAAAGATTTGATCAAAATAAACAATTAGTTGAAGAATCAAAAAATTTATCAATTACAATTAAACCTGGATGGAAAAAAGGAACTAAAATAACATTTCCTGGTGAAGGTGATGAAGGTGAAAACATATCACCTCCAGATGTCATATTTGTAATTCAAGAAAAACCAAATTCTGATATTGGATGGGTTCGTGATGGAAATAATTTAGTGTATACATATAAACTATCTCTAAGTGATGCATTGACAGATTGTTCACTTCAAATACCAACTTTAGATAAAAGAATTTTGTCAATTGCATGCCCTGAAGTTGTATCTCCATATTATGAAAAAGTAGTTGTTGGTGAAGGAATGCCTGTAAGCAAAAAAGGTGATGGTAGTAAAGGAGATTTAATCATAAAATTTTACATACAATTTCCAAAATATTTAAATGGCACAAAAAGAAATAAGTTAAGAGAAATACTAGCTAATGAAGATTATACAACTGTATAATAAAAAAACTAACACTGTCTTTGTATCCGGTCCTTTTACGCAAAATCTTGGACCAAGATTCTTGGTGCTTCTTGTACATTTTAAGAGTCGCTAAAAACTGAGATTCGATCTTGGGATCTTGATATGAGTGATAGCAGTCCGATTGAAGAGGATGTCCTCGACTCAGCTGCATTTGAATCGGAAGAATTGATAAGTGCAGTTGAAAGCGTTGAGATAACTCCAAATACTCCTACAACTTCAAACACTGTAGGTTTGTTGAATGAAAAGTTGAAAAAATTGAGTAGTTTGCTTAAACCCGATGTAACAACGCCAAGTAAGTTAGAGATAAGCGATGTTAATATTGAAGCTTACACAAAACGCAGAGGTATGGACGGAAAAGATTACGCAGTGTATCCTATTATTGTGACGATGTCAAATGGTACATATTCTCATTTAACCCGATTGTGTTATTCCTTTAATTCACAATATATTTTCTTATAGGATATCAATATACTTTAGAGAAGAGATACCAAGAATTTTTAGTTTTTAAAAATGATTTACTTTTAGTAAGACCAGAATTACAAAATTTACCATTTCCAAAAAAAATATGGCTATTTAATTTGACTGATGTAGTGTTAAATCTCAGATTAGAAAAATTAAGAGAATATTTAAAAGCAATATTGCTCGTTACACCAAGACCATTAGAATTGAATATATTTTTGAATGTTGCAAACTATTGTGCACGTTTAAGTAGATCGATGTCAAAAGTGGTATCACCTGCATCGTCTGAAAAGGAATCACCATTATCACCAATGAATGACCATAAATTTTGCTCGTTAAATTTTAAAATGACAGTTGATAATTTCACATTTCTTAAAGTATTAGGAAAAGGATCTTTTGGAAAAGTGTACTTGGTACGACCTAATGGTGCACCTAAAAGTGAACTTTATGCAATGAAAGTATTACGAAAATCCGAGGTAGTGAAAAAACAACAAATTAACCATACGCAACAAGAGAGACAAATCATGGCCGTAGTATCACATCCTTATTTACTATCATTACGATGTGCATTTCAAACAGATACTAAGTTGTACATGATAACTGATTATTGTCCAGGTGGTGAATTATTTTTTCATTTAAAAAAAATGCACAGATTTACTGAAGGTATGATGAGATATTACTGTGCACAGCTAGTGTTAGCACTGCGTCATTTGCATTCTCATTCTATTGTATATCGTGATTTAAAACCTGAAAATATATTACTAGATCGATATGGTAATTGCAAATTAACAGATTTTGGTTTATCAAAGATGAATCATAAAGAAAGAGACCCAATGTCAACGTTCTGTGGTACCCCCGAATATTTAAGCCCTGAAATGATACTTCATCGTGATAGTGGATATGGTTATGGTTATGAGATTGATTGGTGGGCATTAGGAGTAGTTTGTTACGAATTAATATGTGGATGGCCACCATTTTTTGACCGAGATTTTCATAAAATGTGTGAAAAAATAATGACTAGACCTTTAGTATTTCCAGCCAAGGATAAAATTGTAGTTAGTCCTGATGCACAAGGATTTATAACACAGTTTTTACAACGTGAACCATTTAAACGATTAGGTTTTGGTAAAAAAGGATTTAACGATATAAAAAATCAAGCATTTTTTGCTTATGTAGATTGGAATCAAATGGAAATGGGCCTCGGTAGTCCTCCATTTATTCCATCAATGGGAAAAACCGCCACTGATACTTGTAATTTTGATCACGATTTCACCAAGTTAGAAATAAATGATTTACACGAATCATCGCCACCCGATAAATCGTATCTTGATAGTATACAAGACAGCGATCAAATATTTAAAACTTTTTCTTTTATTGATATCGTATATACTGGAAATATAAGTTTGCAAAATGAGGTGGCTGATGATGGTGAAGATAGTCGCAACTATGATTTTAACGACACATTTAATTCACCAATGAAGTAAAATGATTTTATTGTATATATGTATACAAATTTGTTGATAAATACATTGATATAAACACAAAAATACTTTTCATTTCGTTGAAAATAGCTTCATTCCAATCTTACAAATTAACACGATAATAATGAGTCCAATAAAGTACATGACAAATGACAGCAATTCGTCAAACATGTCAACTCTATTATTGATGTTTCTGTTCTGTTCGAGAATTACAGTGGGATTTGTAGTCGGTTGGACAGCAGGAGTGGACGTAGTAGTATTGGTTCTGTGACGAAGTCCTTCACTAGGGATTGAATCATTTTCGTCGACTACTTTGCTAGTAATATCTATACTGTTGTTGCTATCATTGCCACTACTATTTTCAGTAATAATTTCATCACTATTTTCATTTATTGTTGTTATACTTGAAACTGACTCATTTTTCGTGCTAGTATCCTCAGATAATTTTTCATTAGATATATCAATACCTTGCTGCTTGCTTGAACCCATATTTAGTTGAGCAATAGTTGCAACAATATCCTCATCTGGTTGATCATTGACATCTTCAGCAGTTTCAGATATAATATTGCATATTAACCCACACATATGACACTCAAAACTATGTGATTCTCTTGCACATTTTTGACGTTCTTCCTTAGACCAGTCTAATGCCCCTATAGCCCCAGATCCTTCTGATGGCAAAAAACTTATAATTGCTTCTAACATAGTACGAATACCCCAAGCCGGCTGCCATGTTTCTTCATGATGAGCAGATATACTCAAGCATATTTTAGTACCAACTTCAAATCTCCCATTTTTATTCAAAAATACAATATTTGGTGGTTTAAATGGATACTCTGGTGGCAGTAAAATGCGACCGTGATATAAACCGCCTTCAAAATCAGATCCCGTCGGACCTCTTATAGTAAAGTGCCATTCAAACATATCATTTTCTAATGGTTCAGCATAATAGCGACTTGAGCGATGACGATCTAACTCTTTCTTATCCGCCATAATACGTTTAACAGATGGACTAGACTTACCCGACATCGCCTTGCTCTTTATATCCTACAATTACTTTTACTTACTTATCGTTTTTAGCACTTTTGAGTTTTCTTGTTCGACGAATTTTTCTACCGGCCCATCAGCTTACAATGTTTTATATTATATATGAATCTATTGTGAATACTAATAAATGATTGCAACCAAATCCATCTGCTAGAGTATATCGCTAGTTTCTTGATACCTTATTCTATCTACGTAAACTGTAAAAACATGGCTGTGCAAACTTTACAATAGGTTCAGAAATTAGTGATGTGTAAGCTGTATGTGTTATATTTTATTTCTATCAACGATGATCAACCGTAAAGTCTCCAGCAGACTCTGCACGGAACATTCACACAGTGTGGAGACCTGAGAAGGATTTTAAAATTAGAAAAAAAAATAGTAAAAAATAAATTTTCCAAGGTCGCAATGTCCAAGCGTGTACATGAAGAGGGAGATGGAGAGAGTATGAATCTCGAGGTATCTGAAGTGGTTGAGGAAATGGCAGTAGAATCTATTGAAAATAGCAATTTAAATGAAACAATTGGTGATCAAACAAACAATGAAACAACACAAGAAACAAAGGAAATATCAAATGAAGTAGTAAAAAAGAGACCTAAATCTAGTGTAAAGAAACCATTATCAGCGTGGGGTATATATGTTGCAGAAAATACAAAGAATGGTATAATGAGCATGGCAGAGTGTGGAGTAGCGTACAAGAGTATTAGTCCGACAGAAAAAGAAAGATTAGAAAAACTAGCAGCAGAAGATAAAGTTAGATATTTAAAAGAATTGAGTGAATGTGAAGACAGTCATGCCAATTTAGAAAAGTCATATGCTAATGCAGATTCAGCAACTGTATTTAGTAGAATAAGTTCAAATAGTTATGGTATTCCTGTTGCTAGAGTAAAAAATACAATGAAATTAGATCCTGAAGTAAAAAATATTGCCAAAGATGCAACCATTGCTTCTACAAAATGTGTAGAAATGTTTATTGCTTATATGGCACTACGTGCATCTAAAATAGCATCAACAAGAGGTGCCAAGACAGTAGCAGAACGAGATGTATTACAACTCATACACACGAATCCAACATTGGAATTTTTACAATTAGATTTCCCATTAAAGCCTAATAAAGAAAAAGCTGCTAAAGTGGTTGAAACTAAAGCGGCTACTATCCCAGCCGGTATGCAAAGTATTACAGGATTTTTTAATGCAAAACCAGTGGTAGCAACAACATCTACTTCGCCAAATTAATTTCATAAGTTTCAGTATGTATATAATTGTAATAATTTTCAATATCGTAAGTCGAATAATTACAATGTTTATAAATTAACATTCTATTTAAAGGTTTCCTGTTCTTAACATATCAACTTGTTTCTTCCATCTTTCGATCCAACTCTTTTCTTGAGCTAACAGTCGATTGCATTTAGCGTTAATATCATTTATTGTAAACGTTACTACTTCCAAATAACGATTTACTTGAATATCTCTATCTCTTATGAATGCACGATGAGCTGTGCTAACAGCACCTTTAATCGCACTATCCTTACCTACACCTTTCAACCATTCATCAGGTACTAATGAAAATGTATCTGTCACAGCAGCTGCCACTGGTGCTGGTTGGCCTTTACCTCCTTTAGTAGGAACAGCTGGTGTCGTAGTATCAATCACAGGTTCAGGTTTAATAACTACATTATTAAATTCAACTAAAAATGCACTGATATTACTTAACGAAATTTCTGGCCAAACTCTTTCACGTGAACGATCTTCGCCACCAGATGCAACAATTTGACGTAATCGTTGTGCTTTTCGTAATCGCTTCATAGTCATTCTTTTGGTTGGTACGGCTGTATCTGGCGGAACATTTAATATATCTAGTCTTACTATTGAGTCTAACATATTGATAAGTCCTTTCGAGCAAATAGTACCATCATTTATGTATGATTTGAAGTGTTCTGTAATTGCAATAATACAATCAGATAAGTAGGATTTAACACCAACAACATATTCATTCGATCTATTCAATTCAGTTTCATTCAACGCATTCAATTCATCAACTGCGTCAGGTGAACCCAATTTAGGTCGCAATAATCGTTCATTTTGGTCTCTACTTTTATCTAATTTCCTTGTTAATTTGGTGAAGGAATTCTGTCGATTAACACACTCATACTTCAGGTATAGAATGAAGGCATCAGTGAGAAGTTTAAGACAAATACCTGGAGAAGGATATGGGACAATACTACTACATTCTTCATCCTTTGACTCCTCCTCTTCTTCATTTTGATTATTACTTCCATCATTAAGTTTTTTTCTAGCAACAATAATCTCAAATTTTTCAACTTGAGCCCAAAATCTTTTCCATGCTTTTTCACGATGACCATTTTTACCAATTAATTTTTCTTGTGTTTCTTTTAACCACACACGAAGTGATTCAGGAACACCACCATCAGCTAGTAAGTTACCTCTACCTTCACTTTCGTATAAATCCTTTGTCTCTTTGCGACATGCAGTGTCTACTTCTTGAATAATCTCTTCAAATGTTGCTTTAACACCAAATTTTTCAGTATTTTCATCATTTGCTTCAGTGTCCTCGTCTTTGGTTACATCAGATGTATCAGGGATACGATATGCAGTTATCCACGATAACTTATCCGTTGATATAACTTTTTCTAAAATGCGCAAGTAGGAAGCCCTATTATGAAATGCAACACGAATATTATTCATTAAATTCCAGGTATATTTTAACTTATCCAACTCTTTTTTACCGTTATTAACATCGAAAGACACCGAATTTGGTTCATCTTCTTCACCATCCAATAGATCCACTTTTGTATTACCAACTTCTTGACAAATTTTTTCTAATTCATCTAACATATTATCAACTTTTGAGGCACTTTTTTCATCACGAGAAATTTCTGTTCGTATTCTTTCTTGCGCACGACGACGTGGTGCACCATATTTTTGACCTAATCCTTCTGCCATAGCAACATCTTGTGTACATTTTTCATATAATTTAGTAAATTCATCTTGTTGTTTTGCACTAATATCTTGTTGTTCTTTCAACACAAGAATATCTTTCTTCCATTCTTCAATGATCACTCGGATTTCATCACATTGACTATGTACCAATATCTCAATTTCTTTTATCTCTGATTCAGAGTAACCACCACCTGAGGGATTATCAGGTGCTTGTGGTGGGCATACTTTACGAAAATCTAATGCATATGTAATAATATTATTGCTGTCATCAGTACAAATCTTGTTTAATTGATCAAGAATTTGTTGATTTTCTTTTAAAAATGCCAGATAAAACGTTCTTGCTTTGACATCAATAGCTTGTAATGACGCCAAATTACGAAATGTACCCGATAATAATTCTTTTAATGACGCAATATCATTGATATAATCATCGCATTTACGCTTACCATTTGCAACTACAGAAATAAAATTCTTTTGAGAATCATACATTCGTTGTTGAATAGATTGAATATATCGCATAGTTTTATCTTCATGAGATAACAATTCTGCTTCTCTTGGTTGTTTAATTTGTGTTTCAACACGTCCTCGTCGAGGCCAATGAGTACGAAGTCTATCCTCTAATTCCTCAGTAAATTCATCCTTTTTTGATGCAGCATTTTTTTCTGAATAATCTAATCGTTGGAATGATTCTTTTTCAATAGCAACCGTTACACTTTCCCGAATATTAGATACAACTTTTTTAATATCATCACGTTCTGTTTCAAGTGATAAAACCCATAATTCACTTACTTCAACCGTATCAACTTGTGTAGATTTTCTTCCCCATTTATCAGGAATAATAACAGTCTTACTATATACTCTTGTTGGAGGATGTGCACGAATATAATCCGGGTCTTGAGTGGTCGCATATACAGCTTTTGTGTCATTATAACAAGCTAAACAATCATTATAAACATTGACTAATTCAGGGTTAAGAGCAGCTACTGATGCATCATCTAATGGTATAAATAATTTCTGAAGTGCGTCATTGTACTCATCTTTATCGTCATCTGTTAAGGCATCATAATCAACTCGTAGCAATGGAATACTAACAAGATAAGTCGTGGTAATATTGTTTAACTTATCATTGGGATCCTTTAAAAAGGGATAATCTACTCTAGCAGTAGGACCTTTCGCTGCAAAGGATGAAGAAGGAGCTGCTACATCTTCTGCTTCAGCACTGTCCGCTTCTCGCATTAAACCATCAATTAAGGAATCAAAAGAAGAGATTGATTCATACTTGCCGGTAAAAGCTTGCTGTTCTGAACTCGCTTCATCTAAAGGAGTTGCGTACACTTCTTTCTCCTCAACTTTGACCGGTTCAATAGGTGGATCATCAGGATTATTCACAACTTCACTCACACCTTCAACACCAACCTCACTACTCGCCCCTTCTGTTGGAACATCCTCACTTGGTACTACTTCGCGAGGTTCAACACCAGCAGCGCGAGGATCAGCTTCAAAGAATTTCTTATTAAATCTAATAACCCGATCAAATACTCTATTATAATTCATCAATAAATTATGATTTTTAACTGGTTGTGTTAAAAATGTTGCACTTATTTTAAGTAAATAATTTCTATATTCGTCAATTAATATCAACGGATACTTGTCGGCAGAGAAACAAGCTTTACTGTGATAAGTACGATAACTATTTTGTATTTTTTCAAGTAAATCTAATACTTCTTCAAAATTAATATTCAATTCTTGTGAACTAACTGACTCACGTATTCTTTGACACGCTTGTTGGAATAATGCTTCTCGATCTTCTTTTTCTATACGAAAATCTTCACTTAAATCCCATAATTCATCGGCGTTGCGGTTATCTAGATTTGTTTGTTCTTCACGATGTAATTCAACCATTTTAGCAATTTTAAGAAAAAATTCAGCAACATTTACTGCACATGTATTGACATATGCCGCCTGTGTTTCCATGAAAGAAGTTATCGAGTTAATAAGCTTTCCATACTTACGATTCATGAGGTGAAGTATTTTCTTTGATGCATCTAGGACTACAATATCAATTAGTCTATTGCATTCAAGTTGTTGTCGAGTTGAACTTACACCTGTTGCACATGCTTCTTGTACATTCATTGGTAAATCAGATGAGTAAAATATTATACCAAGCTTACGATTCCATTGTTTAACGAGGGCGGGATCAATGAATCCGGCGTTTTCATCAGAAGCGGTGCCTGATTTAGCCGTACCAGTCTTACCAGTACTACTTCTTCTACTTGCAGTTCCAGTAGGAGCAGGTTCTGCGGTTGATTTTTTGCGACTTGCAGAAGCAGTATTATTAGGATTACTTGCAGTAGCAGTTTTTTGTGAACCTTGTGCTAGACTAGCCGTTGCGCTTGCACTTAATTGCTGATTTTTTACTCGTTCTAGCTCAACATTCATTTCCGTTAAACATTCATTAACAACTTGTTTAAATACCGAAGAAATTTCAGCAATTTGTACTAATTCAACTAAATCCGGCATTAAAGACGATAAAACACCTGGTATTTCTCCTTTGGGAACACCGCGAAGCTTTACTACTAACGTGCGTAGCTTATCTAATGTAGATAATCTTCCTCTAGAATCTAACACAGTTTTAATATTATTCCCACAAATTAATACTTCAAACCTTTCAACCATGCTGATGACATGCTTGTCATACACAATATTTGGACTACGTAAATCGTTTACTAAACTTTGAAATTCCCCTTTTAACCCGCCACCAAGTCTAAATAATTCAGTGAGGGTAACGTCATCCAAGGCACTACTCATTACATTACTTATTGATAACAAATCTAAGTGAGTAGGTAAGTAAGTTGTTAATTCGGTCAAAAAGGTAAACAAGTAATAGCATAAGGGCAAGTACCTGGTTCTTTATGCAACGCGCCATAAGTATGCAATTCTTTCCTTAAATTTTCAACTCTATCTTCAGCATCTAGTATTAATTTTTCTTTTAATCCAAGCATACCATTATAACATTCTTGAATTGCAATGATATCTTGCTCGTTAATTGCACTTATTCTTTGCTGCAATGCAACAACATCATCTGATTTAATATTATCACTAGTAAATTGCAGAAATTGAGTCATAATAGCCTGTCGTTCACTAAATCTTGATTCTTGCTTTTCTTTCACTCTCAACATATAGTTGCAACGATCTTTTGGATCAGTATATTTCTCTGATGTGATGTCGTTATTGAAGAATACTAAACCTTGATCATGTCGCAATTTACGCCATTTTTCTCTACTATTTTCCCATAATTGTAAAGTTTCAATATCTTTTTCAACCTGTTTTTTACGTAATATACCGAGCAAAGATGCATGAGATTGTCTATTTGCAGTTAAAACTAAATTCAGATCATATGTTTCACTTTCTACAATACGCTCTATATCATTCGGCAATTGATGACCAATACTTATCAACGTATCAACAAGTATCTTTAATTCATCGCCAACAATGGTAGCACGTTTTAATTCTAAGTTATCTAAATCAACAGCAAATTTCTCTATTGTACTATCTCTTTCATTCACTATAATCTTTAGTTCTTGCAAATATTGCAATAAATCTTTTTCTAATTGTTGTTTTAAGAATTCATCAGTATCCAATTTTATATACCAATCATTTAACTTATTATCAATAGATTCAACATTTTCACGAATAATACGGGATAAATTTAATACATCGCGCTCTAAATCTTCTGCTATTTTATTCAATAAACGAGCAAATTTATCTAATTCATTCATATGTTTATCTTTTTTAATAATTTTTTGTTTCGATATATTAGGATTAGTATAATTTTCATCATATTTTAATACATTGGGTAATGATCTAACTAATTGGGTATCATCCTCCTCTTGATTAGTTGAAGGAGGAATGGGCAACAAAACTGATTCGTCATCTTTAAATGGTGATAATAATGATTTATCACTATCCTTTAGAGGAGATTTACTAGTTTTCTTACTTCTATTAATTTGTCGTGATTTATTCAATGATTCTACCAACGCAGATTCGGCACGAGATTCACGACGGCTCCGGACTTCACTCATTTATCCTCTATTACTATACCACTCTTAATCACTACTCACTTCAAACTAATTCCCTCAAGTTCTTTAACTCTTGCTCATCAATAACTGTTTTTTTTCAAAAGTACCGGTTTGGGCCGGGACCTTTTAAAATAGCTATTATTGGGAACGTCTTATTGTTAGTCGACTCTGTACTAACAGGAAAATAATTTATATTAGTAATTATTGGGAATTTAAATCAAGAATGATTATAATGGAGATTTTTGCAATATCTTGTGTACAACAATATATTTCAATAATATTATTGATACATATATTATTTATTACTAATCCTAATATTTTAGTTACGACACAATCGTCTTCAATCTATTTATTTATTAATTCACATATTTTGCGGCATGTGACACCATTTTCCTCCCATCGCTTTCCATAAGAAAAGAAAAACAAAATATAGAAGTACAATGAGTTGGGAGGATGATGATTTTGAAGTTCCGACATTAAATGTCACGGCTATAGCACAGAGTAATGATGAAGAAGAAGATTTATTATTAGTTGAGAAACGTGAGGCTGCTAAAAGATTAGCATCAGGTATTTAGCTTGATTTTACTAAATTAATGAATACTTACTTGTTTATGATGAATAGGTCCTACACCAGAACAAATAGCTTTAATGGAAAAGAAAGCTGAAGAAGATGCAATAAAGATGCAAAATAAATTGAAAATGATGGAATTAGAAAAAATGACACCAGAAGAAAGGAGGTTAAGAGAAAAGAAATTAGTAGAAGAAGGTGATAATCAACTTGCGTTAGAATTATTTGCTGGTAGCACGAAAGAAAGTGACTCTTCTGGTTTATCTACACCAAAATCTGGTGTTACTGTTAATGCTGCAGCAATTAAAAATGTTAAATCTCATGCTGGTTTAGCATCAATAGTAGTACAAAGTAAACAAGATCATATAACATTTGGTACATTAGTTGCAAAAAAACTAGACGCTTCAACATCAGATAATATAAAATTATTTTTTGAGACATTTATTAATACAATTGAATCAAAAATTGATAGTAAAGAATTAAAAATTATAACTGATAACTTACTCAAGTTACAGACAAAACGTAATGAAGAAGCAGCAGAAAAAGCTAAGAAAGAAAAAGCTAAGAAAGATGCTAAAGCTGATAAGAAGAAAAAGGAAGCAATATTTGGTGAGGATTATGTAGATGATTTAACCGATAGAGGTCTTGATTATGAGGATAGATTTGGTTTCTAAACTTAAAAGAGGTGTTCCCTCAATTATATAATACAAGTTCTATATAAGATAATTATAGCTAATTATTATTTTGATTTGCAATAATTGGTCTAATTTGCAATTGGTAATCTTTACATAGTATAATCAACGATTCATTCAATACATTGCTGTTGCTTTCTTGAAATGCTATATCTACCACAAATTCATTTTCTACAACTTCAACAACTCCTCTATGTCCTATTAATCTAAATTTATAACTACACTCTATTTCAAAAACATGAATTTTATATTTTCCTTCAAATTTAAAGCATATTGCTAGTAAATTACCGGCTTTATTAGCTACCATTTTATCTATTTCGTAAGAATACAAGTCTAACGTATGAATAAGAATATTTAAATTTTGTGTCTCTTGTATAAATGCAACATTACTATTAGGATCGTTTGGATTCATGTATATTGCATAAATATTTGTAGGCGAGATTTCTTCGATGGTCTTGGGGTGTGTGTATATACAACTATAACCAGATATCCATAATAATATAATATCGTCGTTAATGGGCTGATCATATGCCAAGTTTAACTTGCTCTGAGTCCAACTATTTGTCTCTAGAACACTTAATGTATTCAAACCATACACATAAATATATAATCCCGCCGATAGAGACCATGATATATCAAATATATCATAATTATTAATTATTCGAATGGGAGAAACATTTCCTATCGTTGAGTCCCATATATATATAAATCCATCATTGTATGTATATGTTGCAAATAAATGGCCATGGACAGGGGCCTTTATACTATCAATTTGTTGTCTTAAAGGATGATTTATAAAATCTGCATAATCGTCTATAAATATCATATTATTTTGTTTCGCTGTTGTAAATCTAAATATACATACTCCTTGTTTACAACCAACCAATAAATTATCATTTTCACTCCAAGCAAATGAAAAAATGCCTGCATTCATGTTGACATTTGATAATATTTTATGGGTAATATCACTATTATATAACTTTTCATCAATATTTTGTGAATAAGTTAATACAATATTTGCTGCTATTGGTGTTATACCATCTACTCGAGCACCTCTATCATTAAAATCTATAGTTGGTGGCAGAGTAATTATAATATTTCGATCATTTAATTTATATTCTGACATAAATTTTTTTCGATAATGCCTAGAACCAATATCATCACCATAAATAAATGTGTATAACTTTTTAAGTTGCTGTTGAAATTCATCCGGCAGCAATGGTAATATGCTGAATGAATAAGTAAGTGAGTAAATGAGCATGTAAGAGAGTAAATAATGCAAATTTACCTATCATACACTATTCGTATCAAAAATATAACAATAACTTTAATATTTACTATAATTCTTTCAATGATAGAAAGTTCTGAATAATTAATCGCTTGAATCGGACGACGGAAATACTCCGGTCGTACTCGATCTCGAACAACAGAATACTCTAAATCAACTACCATTTATAACCAAGTGTATCTGGTGGGAATGGAACTATAACTGAAGAAAAATTTTAAATTGTACTTTTTTCCAGAAAATAGGTCAGGTAATATTTGGTAAAAATCAAATAGAAGATGAATAAGTACAAGACATCACAGAAATATATGGTCTAGACGTGATGTAAATAGTTGTCGCAAATGTAAAATTATTTAATGATTAGCATGTAGAAGTATTTTTTGTTATTTAATTCTAAACAAAAATAATTAAATGGCTCAACGCTTAAATGGTTAAATAACTATGTTGTTCACAAGTAAATCTTCTGTTGATTTACTTTTTTATAGCAGTTAAAAGTCTTTTCACTAGTACCTGGCCCTGATTTTTAAGTGATGAGTCACCTCCCCTTTTTACATACATCATCACTTCCTCGCTGTGACTAGATGCCGGCATTTCTGTTGTTTCTTATCGCAATACTTGCGATATGTTATTCCTTTCGATTACCTAATTTTCGAGCTACATATAATATTCATTATTCAAATTCAAGAAATTTAGAGGTAATAACTTATTAAATCATTCACTTATCTGTTTTTTTCATTTTTATATATATTTATTTATTCACTTACTAACTTATTCATTCATCACATAGATTGGTGAAAGAAATCACTTAAGTATTCCTAAACCAATGACTACAAATGAATTATTAACATCAAATTTAGAAATCTTATATGCTAAACAATATAAATTGAAATTAATAATTGACAGACAGAAAAAAATATTAATGAAAAACTCTAGTAATCTATACGTCTCAGATGATGAAGTTGCTAAATCATTACAATTAACAAATGAAAAGATGAATAGAATTATTCAAACAGGAGAAACTGCGAAAAGTATACTAGTTAATAATAATATGAGATTAGTTCTTCATATTGGTAAATTTTATCGTTACCGTGGTGTTTCATTTCCTGATCTAGTGCAAGAAGGTACTGTTGGTCTAATGAAAGCGATTGATAAATTTGATCCTGATCGCGGTTTTAGATTTTCTACTTATGCATCTTGGTGGATAAAACAGTCAATATCACGAGCTATTGCAGAAAAAAGTCGTATTGTTCGTTTACCAGTACATATACATGATTTATTAGGTAGTGTTACTAGAGCAGAAAAAAAGTTTACATCAGAACATATGCGTAAACCTAATCTTCGTGAATTAGCTGATGAATTAGCATTACCACTAGATAAAGTTGAATTATTGGTCAAATGTTGTGGTGATGTTGGTAGTATTGATGAAGATGCATATCAAAAACGTGGTAAAGCTGCATCAAATAATGAAATTCAAGTGAGAGATAGATTACCATCACATACAGCTGAACCTAAATATATTAATTATAAAAAATCCGTTACTAGCGAATTGCAGCGTGTAATGAAACAATTAACACCACGTGAAGCTGAAATAATTGAAATGAGATTTGGTTTATTGGATGGTAATGAAAGAACACTTGAAGAAATTGGTCAAATGTATAATGTAACCAGAGAAAGAATCAGACAGATTGAAGCTAAAGCTTTATGCAAATTGAGACAACCAATCGAACTACCCGAATACAAGGAAGTGTTCAATCAAGTTACCTATAATGAAAACTTTTTTATTGAAACGTAAAAATAATTTTTTTTGTTCATTGTTTATGTGTATACTTTGATGTAATTAAAACAAATTTTTGATATTATTGAATAAGTATAATTAACGAGCACTACCTTTACCCTTGTGAAGAACAGGGGTGGTATCACTTTTCTTTTCAAATACGACATGATTATCTTCTTGACCTTCGGAGAAATTAAATAATTTCAGATCTGCACCTGGAGGATACATGCTGATATTAGACACTTTATCGTATAAGAAAACACTTTGTTCAACATCTTGCATTTTCATCCACACCTTTAACTTCGATTCTGTATCTAATCCCTCATCAATACCCTTGAGAAACTCACGTAGTTCATGACCTTTTGCTTTTCCTTCAAATTCTGCTTCAACTAAATCATTGTTACGTCTTACTTCTAACAATTCCGTGCGCTTGGTTTCTTCGGCAATTTCAATTTCCATTTCTTTCAATCTAATTTCATTTTCTAATTTCTTTTTTTCTAATGCAACTTCATTATCTTTTTGTGCCATTTGCACTTCTAAATCTTTAGTACGTCGCATTACTTCGTTACTTTGTTCTTGAATTAAAATATCATTTTGTCGGGCACGTAATTCATTCTGTTTTGTTACATTAGTATGAATATCTTGATTTAATAATTCTTGAGTTGATTTTTCAGTGCAATTATAATTGAGTATCTGTACATCCAAAACTGAGATACCAAATTGTGCAAAATGATCCGAAGTTGGTCCAATTGATTGTTGGGCAATTTTTGAGAATGTTGACATAAATTCTCGTAATGTTGATTGAGAAAAACGATCTAATTTATAAAAAATAATAGTATATGAGTGTGAGTAAGTGTGTGAGTGAGTGAGTAAGTAGTTAACGTACCTAATAAATCATTTTGAACGTGATTTTTAATATAACCATAAAATTCAATTGGATTATCTGAAAATTTATATAAATCTTTAATTTGATAAGAAATTCTCAAGTCAATAATCAACGTAACATTATCCGATGTACGAATATTAATATTATGAGACAAAAATGTAGGTAATGTCGACAATATGTCCAATTGAGTATCGCATTTAAATGATAAAAATTGATAAAATGGTTTGAGGAAAAACGATCTATCCTCTGCTTTTTGTCCATCTTTAACCTCAATTTGACCATCAGGTGATTTCAAAATACAAAAATCAGTTTGTAATAAGATAGTACGATCAATTTTTTGTATTAATTTTTCACCAACTTCAGGCATATAAAACTGTGGTGTTTGTAGTAGTTCAACCTGACCGTTAGCTTTTTGTAAATGAATAGCTTTGGTTGGAGTAATTTCAAAACATTGATAATAATCAATTGTACCATTCTTAACAATACTTTGAAATGGTTCAGGAGAAAATTTTAATGGACCACGATGGTGCGATGTAGGTTTTGCTGGATTATTTGAATCGTTAACAATTAAATAATTATTAATTGGCACTTGAATAGTATTCTTTGTATCACCAAATACATCACCAAGTTTTGGTCTATAAACTTGTGGACCGCGATGATTTGTTTTTACACCTTTAATATCACTTACTGTCAAATAGTCATCTGTATTAATTCAAGAAAGTAAATGAGTAAGTTAATTAGTGAAAGAATTAGTAAAAGCAATACCTTGATCAAGGATTGGACATTTTAAAACAGTACCAAATCTTTCAAATGGTGAATTTAAATGTAATAATTGTGGTCCATATTCATAACGATCTAACTTAGGATCTTGTGTATTATTAACCAAAACATACTCATTTAATTTTAAATCTAATTTAGATACTGCTTCATAGCTAGACCAAGGTGTCATTACATAACAACAAACAGGACCATTAATAATCTTTTTGGTAGTAAAATTAGATACAATAATTTGTTGTGTTTCTGT
>JACCDO012355976.1_pt1 | contig 29576 bp, 4 predicted proteins | sample 7446101 | NCBI WGS metagenome assembly JACCDO01 (sample SAMN15323440, study PRJNA562643) | freshwater metagenome | isolation source: river surface water | place: USA:Blue River Watershed | collected 2017-08-16
GGTGATAAAATATATGACAGTACTAGATACACTGGTCCTACTTCATGGTCATTAAGTGGAATTATTGGAACTGAAATATTAACTATTAGTACTTACATACCTAGATTCCAAGATCCAACTGTTGGTTATCAGTTAATTGATATTTCTAATATAATATTAGCTGGTACAACTTATATTAATTATAATTTAATAGCAGTTCCACCAATAACAGCTTTCATAAGTAAAAAAGAAGTTATATTAACTTTTTATGAAGGTAATAAAATATATGATTCTTATAGAAATGCCGGAAATGATTTATATGGAACTGTTAGTGGAATTATTGGAACTGAAAACATAAGTATTTCTAGTTTTATAGGAACATTTAAAGATCCAAATGTAGGTTATCAACTAATAGATATTTCTAATATAATTTTAGACGGACCAACTTCTTATAACTATTCAATTATACCAGTTCCACCTATATTAAGAGAAATATATCAAAAGTTACTAGTTGCAAGTTTTACTGGTGGGCAAAAAATATATGATTCAACTAATTATACTGGTCCTACTGAATGGTCATTAAGTGGTCAAGTAGTAGGTGAATACATAACAATCAGTACTTATATTCCTCGATTTAAAGATCCAAATGTTGGTTATCAACTAATTGATATTTCTAATATTGTTTTATCAAGTTTAAATTATAGTGTAACAACAACATCAATAATGTCTGAAATTTATTTAAAAAATGTTGTTGCTACTTTTTATGGGGGTGATAAAATATATGACAGTACCAGATTTACTGGTCCCACAAGTTGGTCATTAAGTGGAATTATTGGAACTGAAGATTTAACTATTAGCACTTATATAACTAGATTCCAAGATCCAACTGTTGGTTATCAGTTAATTGATATTTCTGATATAATATTAGCTGGTACAACTTATACTAACTATAATTTAATACCTGTTCCACCAATAACAGCTTTCATAAGTAAAAAAGAAGTAGTTTTAACTTTTTATGAAGGTAACAAAGTATATGATTCTTATAGAAATGCTGGCAACGATTTATATGGAACTGTTAGTGGAATTATTGGAACAGAAATCATTACTATTTCCAGCTTTATTGGAATATTTAAGAATCCTAATTCAGGTTTTCAACTAATTGATATTTCAAGTATATTATTAAAAGGACCAACATCATATAATTATGTCATAAAACCAGTACCTCCTAAATTATCGATAATATTTTTAAAAACATTAACAGTATCTTTTAGTGAAGGAGAAAAAATATATGACAAATTATTTAGTACTGGAACAATGTTTGCATCATTAAGTGGTATGGTAAATGAAGAAATAATATATGTAACAAGTTTTAATTCACAATTTACAAATTATAATGTAGGAGTAAGAAGTATAATTGTTACAAATATTTTACTAGGTGGTGATACATCAACAAATTATATAGTACCAATAATACCAAGTTATAGCGCAATAATACATCAAAAACCAATTTTAATAAATTCAGTTATTAAAAGTAAAATATATGATACAACAAGAAATATTAATAATGATTTTAATCCATATATTACAAATGGTGAATCAGGTGATGATGTGAATGTAATATTTTATAATGCAACATTTACTGGTTCAAATGCAGGAATTGTACCAATTGATATATCAAATATAGAAATAGTAGGTTTAGATGCATATAATTATAGAGTAAATTATAAAATAACAATTAGTGGAAGAATAAATGTAAGACCAGTAACAGTTACATTTAGTGGTGTAAATAAAATATATGATGGTTTAAGAACAGCTTATAATTTACCATTTAGAATTACAAATAATTTAGATCCACTAACATTATCATATTATGAAGCAAATTACAAAAGTTCAAATATTGGAAGAAATATAATTGATATATCAAATGTAACATTAAGTGGATTAATGATGAGTAATTATATTGTACAACCAATTTTATCTGTATCAGGAATAATATTTTCAAGAAATTTAACAACAACATTTTTTGGAGGAAGTAAAGTATATGATAAAACAACAATAACTGGACAAATAACATATACAATATCAAATATAGCAAATAATGAAACAATTGATATAACAAGTTTTACAAGTAAATTTGATTCAGTTCAAGCAGGAATTAGAAGAATAGATATTTCAAATGTAATATTTGTTGGATCAACAATAAATAATTATAATATATTACCACCAGCACCAATATATACATCAATAACTAAAAAACCTGTTGGTTTTGGTATTGCTAATGCATTTAAAATATATGATGCAACCTTTTCATTAGGAACAGGGTTTTATGGATATTTAACAGATATAATACCAGGTGATAATGTATTTTTTACAACATTAGTAGGTGCATTTACAAATGTTAATTGTGGAAATAATGTACTAATAAATGTAACCAGTTTTAATTTTGGTGGTATTGATAGTGCAAATTACTCATATGGTTTTTTAACATCAAGTGGTATTATAACACAAAAAGGTATAACAGCAACATTTACAGGAGGAACTAAAAAATATGATACAACATTTAATACAGGTACAATATCTGGTATTTTTACTGGTGTTATTGCAGGTGATAATATAACATTAAATACATACACTAGTAGATTTAGAAGTAATCAAGCAGGTTTTCAATTAATAGATGTTTCAAATATTACTTTTAGTGGTTCAGATGCAAATAATTATTTTGCCTCTAAAAGTGTTTCTTTTTTAAGTAGAATATTTCCTGCAGATGTGTATGCATTATTTAATGTTCCTGATAAATTATATGATGGTACAACAAATGTATTTAATGCAACCGGAATATTATATAATGTATATCTAAATGATAATTTAACAATACAATCATATAATGCAAGATATAATACACCAAATGTTGGATACAATCGTGTTGATATATCAAATGTAATTTTAGGAGGAAGTAGTGTTAATAACTATAGTTTATTACCAGTTACACCAACATATAGTACAATAATATCAACAAATGTAATCATTAATATTTATGGAGGAGATAAAATATATGATAGAACTAGTATAACTGGACCTTTTAATTTAATTACAATTAGTGGTGTTGCAGAAAATGTTCAAATTGTATCATTTAGATCAACATATACAAATATAAATTATGGTTACCAATTAATAACATTATCAAATATTGTTTATTCAAATCCAGTTATTTATAACTATATTATAACAATTGCACCAGTTTATGGTTTTATATCTCCAAAACCAATAAGTGTATCATTTAATAATATTAACAAAATTTATGATAAAACAAATAATATATTAAATACAATTAGTGCAACATTAAATCAAGTTTATCCACAAGATGAAATATATATAACAAGCTTTACAGGTAAATATAGAAATAATTTAGTTAGTAATACATTATTAGATATTTCCAATATAATTGTTAATGGTTCAAGTGTTGATAATTATACAATAATAAATCCTTCTGCATTAAATGCACAGATATTACCCAGATTTACAAATGCAATATTTAGTGGTGGTAGTAAAATATATGATAATACAACATCTGTTAATAATTTACAATATTATTTAACAAATATTATTGATACAGATAATGTTACATTACAATCATATATAGCAAATTTTGATAATTTAAATGCAGGTAATAGATTTATTTTATTTAGTGGTCCAATATTATCTGGAACAGATAGTAATAATTATTTAATTCAACCTATAAGTTCAATATCTGCAACTATATTTAAAAAACCTTGTGATGCATTATTTACTGTTAATAATAAAATTTATGATAATACTAATATAGCTTATTTAATTAATCCAGTTGTAACAAATGTATTTTTGGGTGATAATGTATTTATATCAAAATATGAATCTACATATGATACTATTTATGTTGGAAATAATAAAATAATTACAGTAGAAAATATAACATTATCTGGATTAAAAAGTTTAAATTATGAATTAAATAATACAACATTATATTTATCTGGCACAATATTTACAAAACAAATATTAACAAAACCTATTGTAAGAGATAAATTATATGATCAAACATCAACAGCATTTTTAAATAGTATAACATTATCAGGAGTCTATATATCTGATATAAATGATGTAAATATATTTTCATATGATTCAAATTATAATAATAATTTAGCAGGTTTGAATAAATTAGTTACAATAACAAATATAGTATTAAATGGATCATTAGCATATAATTACTTTACAATACCAATAACAACATTAGGTAATATAAATAAGTTACCATTAACAATTAATTTTACAGGAGTTAATAAACCTTTTGATAATACAACAACTGCAACAGTAATAAACCCAGTAATAAATGGAATAATAACTGGAGACATAGTTAATTTAGCATCATATAGTTCAAATTTTATTAATGTTGATGTTGGTTTAAATAAAGTTATTTTAATAAGTAATATAGTATTAAGTGGTTCATCATCATCAAATTACATATGTTTAAGTTCATATGCACAAGCAAATATTCAAACAACCACACAAACACAATTATTAGTACCATATCCAAATTCAACATATTTAGATGTATCCAATCAAATAATAATTTCATTTAGTCCAATATTTGAAAGACAAACTTTGAATTATACTACACCAATAGTTGGAATAAATAATACATATGCATTTTTATCAAACGGTTATATATTTAATGGTTTTACATATCAAAATATAAATGCACAAATTACTCATATGGCTTTTAATGGAAACAACTACATATTGACATCAGCATCGGGAACAATTTATATTTCAAATAATAATTTAAATACAATTAATCAAATAAACTTAAATACAAATAAAAATATAATAAGTTCAACACCAATAGTAAATAATACTGGATATTTAATTACAACAAATCAAATATTTAAATCATCAAACGGAGGTAATACATGGTTAAATATATATACAGATATAAGTAATCAATTTACAAATATAAGTTTAGTTGATGCAAGTAATGTATATGTTGTTGGATTTTTTGGTCTAATATTAAATTCAAATAATGGTGGAGTAAATTGGTCTTTGAAAAATTTAATTAATCAAAAGTTTAATGATATTTTTATGTATGATATATTTACTGGATTTATTATTGGTAATAATGGTGTTATTTATAGAACTTTAGATGGTAATAATTGGACTTTAAATGTTTATCAAACAACAAATTATAATGGTATTTTTTCATCAAACAGAAATGATGTTATAATAGTTGGTAATAATGGTACAATAATTAGATCTAATACAAGAGGTATTAATTGGTTTAATTTAGTAAGTGGAACTACAGAAAATTTAGTCTCAGTATTTTCATCAAATAATAATAATATTAAAATTGGTGGTACAAATGGATTATTATTAAATTATATATTAAGTGCATCGGGTTTATTAGGAGTATATGATAATAATAATATAATATTTACACAACCAGTAAATACTACAAACTCCCAATTTATTTTTAGTTTTACTAATTATAATGTTAAAAGATACTTTTTATCTGCAATATTTACACCATTTAGATCTGATATATATACAACATCAACAACTGATACAATATTATTAATAATTAGGGCAAAATTAATTTACACAAATACACAAACACAAATATTGTTTGATAGTTTAAATCCAACATATTCTGAAATACCATTTTATGATCAATCAGGTGGTGTTTTTACAATTTTTGATTCAATTGGTAATTTAGTTTCTACACAAAAAGCAACAATTAGTAATAATGGTCAAATAATGTTTAATACAAATATTCCAGTTAATAGATATACAATAATTCCAATATATTCATTAAATAATACTACCAATCAAGTTTCATATAGAGTTAATGTTTTACCAAATATTATTTATCCAATTAATAACATAACAATAACATATTTACAATCACAAACTATTACAACACCATATATATCTCCTTTAGGTGGTACATTTACTATATCAGATAATATAGGTTCATTAGTTAGAAATGGAAATGCAATAATTAATTCAATTTCTGGTATTTTAACAGTATTTAATACTGCTCCTATATCATCAAATAGTATTAATGTTATTTATACAGTTAATAATGTTTCAAATTCTTATGCGTTAAATATTGTTATAAGTGCAATATTATTTTATCCAATTGGTATATTAAATCTTGATTATTTAACAGGCGGAGCTTCTGAATTACCGGTAGTTATTCCATCAGGAGGTGTGTTTTCAATAAGTGATTTATCTGGAAATTTAGTTTTTAGTAATAAAGTAACAATAACAACAAGTGGAATAATAAATTTTAGTAATAATATATCAACTGGTTTTTATAACTTTTTAATTTCATATAATTTTAGAGGAACAATACAAACAACACAATATAAATTTAATTCAATGCCATTTTTTAAATATAGAGAAACAACAAAAATTATTGATTATGATAGATCAATAGTTGATAGTTCATCAGTTCCTATGGTAATACCAACAAATGGTTATTTTGTTTTTAATGATTTATCAGGAGGATTAATTAATAATAATTTTATAATAACTGATGTTAATACAGGAAAACTATTTTATTTTAGTAATATATATCCAGGTAATTACTCATTATTTATTACATACTATAATAATTTAGCATATAAGAGCTTAATATATAATTTGGTAGTTAGACCATCTGTAAAATATGTTCCTAATGTTTTTCCAATAATATATAATACTGTAACATCAACACTACCAGCATCTGGAACACCACCAGGAGGTATGTATACAATAACTGAAATAGATAATATTTTGTATCAAACAAAATTTATTGATATTAATCAAAATACAGGTGTTATTTTAATAAATACAAATCAAAGTAGTACAATTAATATTGGAACATATAATTTTAGAATATTTTATAATGTAAATGGTAATACAAATAATACAATTTTTACATTAAATGTTACACCATTATTCTATTATGTGTCAAACTCATTATCAATTGGTTATGATAATTCTGGTAATTCTATTTCTGGTTATGTATTTCCAGTTGGGGGAATATTTTCTATTTCTGGAAATTTTAATAACAAAATAAGAATTAATCAATTTAATGGCATACTAACATTTGACAAAAATATCCCTTCAAATAATTATATATTACCTGTAAATTATACCATTAATAATTTAATTACACCAACTAATTATTTTTTAACTGTTTTTCCAACATTTTATTATAATAGTTTAACACAACTATTTGAACAAACAACTACTACTTATTCAAGTGTTCCTTATACTAATCCACCTAATGGTATTTTTATATTAAATGATACAAGTAATGCTTTTATAAGTATTGATTTATCAGGTGTAGTTGCAATTCAACCAAATATAAATGTTGGATTATATAATATTAATATTAGATATAATGTAAATAATATAATTTCTTCATCAATATTTAATTTAATAATTAAACCAAATTTATCAATAGTAAATAATTATATTGAATTAAATTTTACAAGAAATTATATTTATTTGTCAGAAAAACCATATGTTAATCAACTAAATGGTTTATTTACATTAAATGATATTAATGGTAATTTAACAAGTACTGGTTTTTCATCAATTGATACAACAACTGGTATTATTAGTATTTTACCAGGCACAATGGTAGGAACATATGTTTTACAAACAACTTATACATTAAATAATTCATTTAATAGTGTTAATACAACAATTATAATTAAACCAGAATATTATTACACAATATCATCAATAATTATTAATTATGGTTTTTCAACAGGAACAACAAGACCAATAACATATCCAGATGGTGGAAATTTTGAAGTGTTTGATAGTTCAATAAACAAAGTAAACTATGCTAATAAATCATTTATAGTTAATTCTAATACAGGTATAGTTTTTGTAAATAATAATATTGATGTTGGAAGATATATATTTTTAATAAATTATGTTGTTAATCAAATTAAAACACTTGGATACTTTAATTTATTTGTAATACCAAATATAATATATTATATTAATGAAAAAACTATATTATATGATACATCTGGTACATCATTATTTCCAGAATATAGTCAAAAAAATGGTAATTTTAGTATCTATGATTTTAGTAATAATTATGTTAATCAAAATTATGTATTTATAGATTTAAGTGGAATTATTTATTTTAATTATGGTATTGATGTAGGTACACATTTATTTATTATTAATTATAACTTAAATGATGTAAATAATCAAACAACATATTCATTAAATGTATTACCAGTTATTAATTATTTACCAAATACAATAAAATTATTATATCAAAGAAATAATAAATCATATTCAGAACCACCTATATATAGACAGTTATATGGTGTATTTAGTATAACAGATTACATTGGTGAGTTAGTACAAAATAATAATGTATCTATTGACATATCAACTGGTATTATTACTTTTAATGATTTAATAAGTGTAAATAACTATTCATTTGTTATATTTTACACCTTAAATAATTTACAAAATAAAGCAATTTATAATTTAGTTATTACACCAAATGTTAATTATTCATCAGGAACTTTAAACATATTTTATGGTGATGGTGGTCAATCTGAATTACCTATAACTAATCCAAATAATGGATTATTTAATATTTATGATGTATCAGGTGGTAGTATTGTTAATGAATATATGGTTACAATTGATAGTTTAACTGGAATTATAAGTGTAAATACAATTATTTCTGTTGGCACATATCAAGTAAATGTATTATATACATTTAATAAAAATTCAACAAACTTTATATATAATATTATAGTTTCACCCAGCTTATCTTATAGAATAAATTTTAAAACAATAGATTATGGTATTGCAAGTACATCAGTTTTACCTATTTATAATCCAACTAGAGGTTTATTTACATTAACATATGACAATACTTTGTCTGGAAATATTACTATTAATCAAAATAATGGACAAATATTATTTTCAAATACTATTAATGTTGGTATTTATATTATTTTAGTTAACTATACATTTAACAATACAACAACAACAGTAAATTATTATTTAACAATTACACCAGTTTTAATTTATACAAATCCTATACAAACAATATTATATAACCATGATACAACATATTCAGAACCTCCAATTTATTATCAACAAAATGGTAGTTTTCAAATAATGGATATATCAAATACACTAGTAGAAAATAATTTAGTTACAATTGATAATACTGGTGTAATATTTTTTACTAATTTTATAATAATTGGAACTTATAATTTTTTAATTACATATACATTAAATAATGTAAGTGCTAATGCTAATTATAAACTATTTATTTTACCAAATTTAAGTTATTATAGTAATTATAATCAAATACCGTTTAAAGGAACCTTATATTCAGGAATTCCATATATTGATCCAAGTGGTGGTGTTTTTATTTTTACAGATTTAAGTGGAGATATGATAACTAATAACTTAATTAGTGTTAATAATTCAACAGGTGAAATAAGTGTTTTAAATGATGTTAATGTTGGATATTATACAATTTTAGTAACTTATATTATTAATAATATTATTAATAAAACAAATTTTATTATAAATGTTAGTCCTATTGTAGAATATAGTATAGGTTTTGGTTCAAAATTTTATAGTTCAGTAGTTTATTCAGAAAGACCATTTTTTGAACAACCAGGTGGTATATTTTATACTGACAATTATTCAGGTATTATTATTGACCCATCAAATGGTATTATAAAGTTTGATTTTGATTTAGATGTTAATAATTATAATTTTAATATTTACTATAAACTTAATGGAATATCAACAACAGTTATTTATAAATATTTAGTTTATCCACTAATTGATTATGATAACTTATTAATTACAACATTTTATGATACATCAATAAGTACAGGAAATGCAATTAATGATCCACCAGGAGGTTATTTTTATTTAACACCAAATGATTCATCTGGTATTTTAGTTCAAACATATATTGATATTAGTTATATTCAAATTAGTCAAGAAACTGGTATTGTATCTTTTGATAAAAACATTCAAGTCGGTAAATATATTTTATTAGTTAATTACATTTTTAATCAAATACATAATTCTGTTATGTTAACATACATTATGAAACCATATATATTATATCCTATTGGTAATTTAACAACCCCATATCATGATATTAGTTATTCTGAAATACCTATTGGACAACCTTTAGGTGGTTATTATGATGCTACAGTTCCTAGAATTAATTTAATTTATACTGGTATAAGTATAGATCATAATACTGGTGTAATAAGATTTGGTTTTGTTAATGCAGGTTATTGGATTTTAACATGTTCTTATACATATAATAATGTAACAACAACACAAAAATATGATTTAGTTGTATTAGCTGATATTTATTATACACCACCATATGAAATTATACCTTATAACTCCATATTTACAACAAATCCACCAAATACTAAAAATGAAGGAGGAACTTTTAGTTTAGTTGATCCAAGCCCTGGTTTTAGTATTAATTCTGGTACTGGTGCTCTAACATTTATTAATTTAAATGCTGGTGTTTATTATAAAGAAGTATCATATTTTATTAATCAAGATGAAATTATAATTAACTATACTGTTGTTGTTAAACCAACTATAAACTATGTACCAAATTATTTAACAACTAATTATACTAATCCTGTTAATTCAGTTTTTCCTACATTTGCACCTTTAGGAGGTGTATTTAGTATTCAAAATAATGATCCAAATAATCCAACATTAACAAAAGATATTTTTATTGATATTAGTAATGGTCAAATAAAAACTAATTCTTTACTAAAAGTCGGTTTGTATAATACAGTAGTAAATTATACAGTTAATTCCTCAACAGAAACTATTAATTTTACTATTAGTGTTTATCCTAATTTTACATTTCCAATTGGATTTTTAAATGTAATTTATGGATCAAATTATTATAGTGAACGTGCTTTAGTAAATCCAAAAAGAGGTACTTTTACTTCTATTAATCAAAATTTTAGTATGGATAGTTCAGGTGGTAGATTATATGTTTCAAATATTAACAGTGTAGGAAAATATATATTACCAATACAATATTTATTCAATGATATGGGTGTAATTTACAATTATCAACTAATTATTAATCCATTATTACAATATTTAAATAGAAATTATACATCAATATACAGCTATACATTTAAATCAGATCAACCTATTGCTTTAGAATATAATGGTAATTTTACAATTAAATTATTAAATAGTACATTTCCATTAGATATTGGTTATAATTCAACAAATGTTGATATTTATGATGATTATAAATTAATATTTAATCCTAAATCAGGTATATTATATTTTGGTAAAAAAATAAGTGTTGGTTATTATAATTTTAATATTAAATACAGTATTTTAGATTTAAGTTCTAATGTTGATTTTAATTATCAAGTTTTACCAAATGTTTATTATACACCAAATTTCTTAGATCTTGGTTATCAAACTGTTGGTTCAACAAAAACACCATTTAGGGATCAATCTGGAGGATTTTTTACTCTTGACAATACTATTGATTATATCAACCAAATTGGCAAAATTAATTTAAATAATAAAACAGGTATTCTTTCTTTTTATAAAGGTATTGATGTCGGATTTTATAACTTTAAAGTTAAATATACACTAAATAATATTCCCAACATAGCAAACTTTTATTTAAATGTTAAACCTATATATTATTATGTTAATAATAGTATTACTTTAGTATATGATACTTCAGGTTATTCTGATTTTCCTGTTGCATTAACACCTGGAGGTATATTTTCTATTTTTGATAGCAGCGGTCAAACTAATATTTTTATTAACATAAATACAGGTATTATTTTTATTAATAAATTATTAGTTGGTAACTATGTAATTGTATTAAAATATTTTTATAATGGTTCATTTACAACAACAAATTATAATATTTCAATAATTCCTTATATTATGTATCCTCTTGGTACAAAAAATATTAATTATAGTGAAATGTACGTAAGTGAAACACCAATTGGATTGGAAAAAGGAGGATTTTGGAGTTTTTATAATTTAGATGACTATGGTACACAATCTTCAAAATTATCTATTGATACATTATCAGGTAATATTACTTTTAACAGTTTTATTAATAGTGGTGTTTATAATACATATGTTGCATACACTGTTAAAAATTTAACTAATATTTTTAATTATACACTTTTTATTAATCCATATATTGATTATAGTTTATCAGGTCCTATTAATTTATTTTATAATAATCCATTAATTGATACATCAAAAAATATAGTATATAAAACAATTGTTCCAAATGTTTCACCTATTGGAGGTACATTTTATTTTAAAGATAATAGTAATAATTTTATACAAAATAATATTCAAATTAATAAATTTACTGGTCAAGTAATTATTTATAATAAACCAAAAGTTAATTTTTATAACTTTGTTTCACAATATTTTGTTAAAAATTTAAGTGTAACATATCCAATTAATATTAATATTTATCCAAATTTTGTATATTCAAATACAACTATTTTAATTTATTACAACACAAATAATACTGTTACAAATAGTGTTTTACCTTATTATGATCCATCAGGAGGTGTTTTTAGATTTGTTGATCCTATTAATTTAAATCTTTTTAATAAAGTTCAAATAAAAAACAATGGTCAATTAGTTTTTAATAATAACATTATTGTTGGTTCTTATAATTTAGGCATTAATTATGCAATTAGAAATACAAATATTTTTTCAAATGTTAATTTTGATGTTAATGTTATATCAAACATTACTTATAATGAATATACACTTAATCTACTTTATAATGATATAGGTTATTCATCTGTTCCTAAAGTTTTACCATTTGGTGGTATTTTTGATATTAGTTTAAATATATACAATCAAACTATTAATGCTTCTACTGGACAATTAACATTTTCTAATTTAGAAATTGGTGCATATACTTTTATAATTAACTATTTATATAATAATATTACTACTAAAATAATGTATAACGTAAATATTATTTCATTAATTGAATATAATCCATCACAAAAAATAGGTACATTTTCATTTAGTGGTTTTACTAATGCACCTTATGTTGATTTAACTGGTGGATATTTTACAATACCTTATACATTTTCACAATATTTTATTAGTATTGATACATCAAATGGTATTATTAAATATACCAGTAATACACCTGTTTTTAATTATATAATTCCTGTATCATATTCTGTTAGTAATTTATCTAAAACTGTTAATTATAACTTAATTATTAAACCAAACTTTTATTATGATATTTCTTCAATTAATTTAAGTTACACTAATAGATATTCTTCAATACTTCCATTTGTTAATCCTAAAAATGGTTTATATAATATTAAGGTTTATAATGAATATTATAATTTTGTTCCCACAAATGTAATTAAAATTACTAATTCAGGTATTATTACTATTTCTGGTTTAATCGATGTTAGTAGTTATATTATTAGTTCCAATTATACAGTAATAAATGTTACTTCAGAATATTTGATTAAATTAATTGTTAAACCATTATTTTACTATAATACATTTAATAAAGTAATATATCAACAAAACAACTATTCAAATAATCCTTTTGTTAATCCTTTAGACGGTACTTTTACAAGTTTAAATACAGATATTGGTACTATTAATTTAAATGGTATTATCAATTTTAATAGTGATTTAGATGTAAGTAATTATTCACTTCAATTATTATATACTAAAAATTTTATAAGCACAACATATACATATTTATTTTCTGTTATACCTTTTATAAATTATAATATTAATAATACTCAACATATTGGAGGTACACAATTTACAAGTATATCAGCATTAGTATTACCTTTTAATGGAACATTTTCACTTTTAAATAATACTGAAAATTCAATAAGTATAGATCCAAATTATGGTATATTATTTTTTGATATCAGTTTATCTGTTAATTCATATAATATTAATGTTGCTTATAACTATAATAATTTTATTAATACATTTAATTATTTTCATAATGTTTTACCATATGTTATTTACAATGATGTTGTAGTTAATTATGGTGTAGTTACATACACACAACCAATATTTAAAAATACAACTCCAGCATTCTTTTTAATTGAATTTATACTTGATAAATATATACAAACTAGTTCAATAACTATTGACAGTTCTTCTGGAATTGTTAGATTTAATAATGATTTAATTGTTGGTTCTAATAGTTTTTATGTTGTAATATACAAGAGTGGATTAATTAATAAACAATTATTTAATTTTATTGTTAAACCAAATTTACAATATCAAAATAAATATGTATTAACATATGGTAGCCAATTAACAATAAAACCAATTGAGTATAATCCATTATTTGGTATCTTTTCATTAATTAATAATTATAGTTTTATTAATCTTGTTAATGAATATATTGGTCAAATTTTTATTGATGGTAATACAATTGGTAAATTTAATTTTGATGTTGTTTACACTATTACAGATGCATCAAATAGTACTAATATAAGTGTAGAAATTAATCCTATTATTACTTATCCACAAGATTATGAATTTACTTTTGGTATAAATAATAGTACTGATCCACCAAATGTAAGTTTTGGAGGTGGTACTTATTATATATTTAATAATTATGAAAATATTTATATCGATAATAATACAGGTATTGTTTCAATTAATGATTTAACAAATGTTGATGATTATAATATTAAAGTTTATTATTTAATTTATGATATTAGTTCATATACTGATCTTAAAATTAAAGTTAAACCAGATGTATATTACACTGATGATTTATATATTGAATATGGAACAATAGGTTTTACTAATACACCTTTTTTTAATCCAAGTAATGGTATTTTTACTTTACTTGATAATATTGATGGTATTACAATTAATCAAGATAATGGTAGTGTAAATATTTCATCATTTGTTAAAAAAAATGATTACGTTATTAGTGTTAAATATGAATTTAACAATGTTTATACTATTGTTCCTTGTAATATTATTGTTACTGCAAAAATTGTTGAATTATCATTTATAATTTATGATAAAATATATGATGGTACATCAGAATTAAAGGTTAAATCTAATAAATTAATTGGTGTTATTAATAATGATAAAGTTTTTGTCGATACATATAATGCATCATTTTTATCACCAGATGTTGCACTTGATTCACCAATTAATATCACTGACATTATATTAGGTGGACCTGATGTTGATAATTATTTTGCAAATCCAGATTTAAATACAATTGGAAATATTAATTATTTAAATTATGAACCAAATGTTGTTAAAGTAAATAAAGGAGTTGCTGGTAATTCTCAACTTCCTAACATTTCAGATACATTATTGTTTCCATCATTTATTTTACAACAATCTATTAATGGAATTACTATTGATGAATTTGGTATTATTTATTGGGATAATACATTAGAAGTTGATACATATAATATTCAAGTTCTTGTTTTTAATACAGAGTACTCATTCACTGTACCATTTACTTTAATTATTACTACAAATTTATATTCAAAACCATTAATTGTTAAATTACCTGATTCTGATATTTATTCATTAGAATTTACAACATATCAATCAAGATTTACAACAATAAGCGGTTATGCTTATGTAATTGATTCTTTTTTACAATCTACTGTTGCAAAATTTGATATTAAATCATATTTAGATGGTATTCTTAATCATGATCTTACTGCACTAATACCTTTTACTTTTTCACTACCAAATGCAAACCCTAATACACAACTTATAATTTATGAATTAAATGATGATGGTACTACTAATCCTAATTATCAATATTATATGACATATATTGGTAATTATTTATGGACAGTTAGTTTAAGATATTTATCAGATTTTTATATACAAGATATACAAAGCAAAATTAATACACCTCCAACATTTAAACCAACAAATAATGGAAACATATTTAATATTAGTGTTAATGTTAATATTACAGCACTTCCAGGTTCTACTATTTATTATACACTTGATGGTTCAGACCCAACAATTGATAGCATTCTTTATACAAATGCATTTTTAATTAAGCAAACATCTACTATTAAAGCTATTGCATTTACTCCAGGTTATTTACCTAGTGCAATTAGTCAAATTACATATACTATTACTAATTTACCTTGTATATTAAGTAATTCATTAATAAAAACACCTGAAGGTTATGAATTTGTTGATAATATTAAAATTGGTGACTTTATTACAACAATAGATGGTAGATTTGTTCCTGTTATTAATATATTAAAATATGAAATTGTTGACCCTCAAGATAATCACTATCCTGTAATTATACCAAAAGACTTTTTTGAACCAAATGTTCCAAATAAAGATACATATTTGTCTGAAACTCATGCAATACTTGTTCCTAAAACTACAAATGAATGGATATTACCATATTATAATAATTCATTGTTTCAACGTAAAATTACTAAAATTACATATTATAACTTTGAATTACCTGATTATTTTAAAGATACATTAGTGGTTAATAATTTACCTATAGAACCTTGGTCTGGTAGAAAAATTAAATATAAATATTCAAATAAAATACAAAAAATTATTAACAGAAAGAAAATATATACTATGACTAAACATAAATTTTAACTTTAATTAAAAATTTTATTTTAAAAACTTATACGCTTATAATTAAATTATAATTTCTAGTTATAATTTAATTATATGACAATTAAAAATAAAAATTTATTATTAGTTGATTATCAACTTGATAATATACAAAATATTCAGCAGATTAAATTAGATGATACAGAAATGATGATGGTTATAGATTTTAATAGTATTGAAATTAATAATTCATATGATAATATTGGATTATTAGTTCAAAATCCATTATCAATTAATATTAATAATATTAAAAAAATTATTAATCAAAATGTTGAATTTATTAATGAAGCTAACTATAACACATATTTAAATATTGATTTTAATTATGAATCAAATAATATTAATATTAATTATAATGATTCCTATACATTATTGTTAAAAAATTTTACTGTTTATGGAGGTATTTTTTATTTAAGCAACAATTTTTTAAAATGTTTTATTAACAATGAAAATGGTACTATAAATATTAGTCAAAATGATGTTGGAGAATATATTTTTTTTGTTAATTATAATATTTTTTCATTAAATATACAAAAAAAAATTACTGTAAATGTTTTACCTATTATTAATTATAATGATGTTTATACTATTTATGATAATACTATGTATATTTCACCAATACCAACTGCGTACCCTGAAAATTTAAATGGGGTTTTTAGTGTTGAATCAGATAACTTACCTATTAGTATTAATAGTTATAATGGATCATTTATTATTCAAAATTTAAGTTTTGGTAATTATGATTTTAACATTAAATACACTGTTAATAATATTTCATTTAATAAACAAATAAAAATTAATGTTCTTTCTATTGTTACTTATTCTAAACTTTTTTATGAATTTAAATTTAATGAACCTTTAAATATTGATGTTCCTGTTATTAATGATACAAAGTATTTAGGAGGAACTTTTACAATTAATGATGAAACAAAAACTTTTAATGTTAACAAAGATACTGGTAAAATTTTTGTTAATCAAAATGTTTCACTTAATACAGAAATTTATAACTTAAACATCAATTATACTGTTAATAATTCTTCATTTGATATTAAAATACAAATTTCTATTATTCCATATATTAAATATAATATTAATGATTTGTTTGAAAATAAATCAATTTTAATAGATAAACCAACTATTAAATCAAAATCAAAAATTACATTTAGTTTAGATTGTGACAAAAAAAATATTTTCATAAATAAAAATACTGGATCAATTACTTTAAATAATTTTGAAGCAGGAACTTTTAATATTCCAATTAATGTTAAATATAATAATAATTCATATTTATTTCATTTACCAATAGTTGTATTACCATATATTAATTTTGAAAATGATATTAATATAACATATGCAGATGATTATAAAATAAATTTTGAGCATTTTAAATCAATGGGTCAAATTATAATTAAAAATAATGATGAAAATATTGATGAAATAAAATTAAATCCAGGTAAATATAATCTTGATATTTATTATACGAAAGAATCATTAACTATTAACAAACAATTGAATATTACTGTTGCACCAAAAGTTGAATATAAAATTAATGATAAATATTTTGTTAATGAACCTATACAACTTGAAGTTTTAGAAAATTCACATAATGGTACATTTAGTTATAATGATAATGAAAATATTACTATTGATAAATTATCTGGTTTAATTGTTGTTAATAATCCTACATCAAAAGAATATTTAATTAATTATTTATATAAATATGATAACATAACATATAACAAAGAAATTAAATTTACAGTATATTCTTCTATTTTATATGAAAAAGACATTACTTTATCTTTTGGTGATAATAATATAATTAATAAACCAGATGTTAACCCTATTGGTGGTGTTTTTTCTATTGATAAACAATCTAATAATAAAAATTTTAAAATAAATACTGATGGATCAATTTCTATTAATAAAAATGTTGGTGTAGGTTCTTATTTTATTTTTGTTAATTATACAATTAACAGAATTACAACACAAGTTCCAATAAATTTAACAATTACTCCACATGTTAATTATAATACTGAATTTTATTTTGATAAAAATCTCGTAAGTACCATTAAACCAAATTCTATATTACATAACAATATTAATTTTAAAATTAAAAATAATTATAATAATCTTTTTAGTATTACTAATCAAGGTGAAATTATGATTAATAATAATATTAATATTGGATTATATAAACTTGAAATAATTGCAACTATTTCTAATATTTCTGTTACAAAATTAATTAGTATTTTTGTTTCTCCAAATGTTATTTATAATGATGTAAATCACAATATTAATTATGGTTCAGAATATATTATTAATGAACCTGAAATTATTGATAAAGGAGGTGATTTTTTTACTGATAACGATAAAATTTATGTTAATAAATTAACTGGTTTAATTACAATTAGTAATACTTTATTACCTGGCAATTATAATTTTAATGTTATATATAAACTTAATGATTCAGTAAAAAATATATTATTTAATTTTAATGTTTATCCTTTATTAAAATACAATGATATAAATATTGAATATAATAAAAAATTTAAAAGTGAAAAACCACAATTTAGTCCAGAAGGGGGTATTTTTACAAGTATTTATGACAAAAATGTAATTATTGATAACAACACTGGTGTACTTATTTTTTCTCAAGATATTGGTATTGGTACTTATAATATTCCTGTTAAATATGTAATTAACAATATATTTACAGAATTTAATTGTTGTTATAATGTTTTACCAGTTATTAATTATGAAAAAGAATATAATTTTAATAACAATAATTTTAAAATAAAACCACAAAAAATTAATCCAAAAGGAGGTATTTTTAAGTTAGACAATGAAAACTTTTCAATAAACAATTCCGGTGAAATAAAATTAATTAATCAAACTATTGGTACCACTATTTTAAATATTGAATATGAAAATATTTTAAAAGTTAATAAAGAAATTAAAATTACTGTTATTCCTGATTTTTATTTTAATAATATAACTATTAGTTACAAAGAAAATATAAATGTACAACCAACTATTAATATTGATAAAGGTGTATTTAATTTATTGAATCATAATGATATTTTAAATATTGATAACTTGGGTAATATAACTAATTCTAAAATGCTTGATGTTGGAAATTATGATATTAAAATTGAATACATAATTGATGATAATAAAGTTAATAAATCATTTAGTATTTGTGTTTTACCAACTATTAATATTAATGATAAGTTTACTGTTTTGTCTGAAAATTTAAATATGAATATTATTGCTGAACCAAAAAATGGTATATTTCAAATTAATAATAATAATAATAATTTTATTATTGATGAAACAACTGGTATTATAAGTTTTAATCAACAAACACCTCTTGGTTTACACAATATTGATTTAGTTTATACTTTTAATAATGTTTCAGTTAATAAAAAAATTACTGTCAATAAAAAATTATCTCTTACTTATGATACTAATAATATAATTATTAAAGGTATAGAAACAACATACAATCCTATAGTTAATTTTTTAGGAGGTATATATAAAATTAATAAAAATAAAAACAAAAATATTAACATTGATGAAAATACTGGTATTATTTTAGTTAATAAAAATATATCATTTGGTAATTATACTTGTGAAATTGAATATAATGTATTAGATTATAAAACTACTTTTCTATTTGAATTTAATGTATTAGCTCCTTTTAACTATAAAGCATCAGTATATAATTTAACTTATGGTGAACATGTTCGTATTGAACCAAATATTAATACTGATAGTTCTGAATTTTCTATATCACCAGAAATAAATGGTGTTGATGTTTCTAAAGATAATGGTATAATTCATGTACATAATTTAGATGTTGGTTCATATAATTTTATAATTAATTGTTTTTCATTTGATCAACTTTTAAATACAAATGTTAAAATAAATATTTTACCTGTTATTAAATATAGTGAATCCGTAATTAATATTAAATATGGAACAATTTATCAATCAAAGATTCCACAATTATACCCAAATAATGGTATTTTTTATACTGAATCAAATTTTATTAATTTAAATGAAGATGGTAGTTTTATTGTTAATAGTAATATTGATGTTAATGTTTATTATATTGATATTATATATGAAGTTAATGGTTTAAAATCAAATAATACAATTAAACTTATTATTAACCCTGTATTTGAATATAAACACTCTGAAATTTCTTTTGACTATGGTAATGATTATTATACTGATATGCCTACATATTATCCAAAAGATGGTATATTTTCTATTGTTAATCAACCAAAAGGTATTGATATTCAAAAAAATGGTATTATTCATATTAATAATAATTTACATATAGGTTCTTATGATTTATCTATTTTATATAAAATTAATAAAATTAATTTAACAAATACAATTAACATTAAAATATTACCACAATTTTACTATAAAACTATTGATTTAACACAATTTAATAAATACTTTATTGGTTATTATAAAAATAAAAATATTAAATTCGAAAACTTTAACGATATATTTCAACACAATAAATTAATTAATACATCTAAACCTATTATTATTCAAAAAGGTTATTTTTGTATTTTAAATTCAATTCCTGATGTAAATATTAACGGTGATAATGGAAGTATTATTATTAAAAATAGTAATATTGGTGTTTATTCATTTAATGTTAATTATAATTTTTTAAATGTTAATAAATCATATAATTACCAGGTATTAATTACACCATCAATAAATTATGATAACAATAAATATAATAATAAATTCCAAGAAAAATTAATTATTAAAGCTCCAACTGTTTACCCCGAAGGAGGTGTTTTTTATTTTCCTGAAACATATAATTTTTTTACTATAAATAATCAAACTGGTGAAATTACATGCAATGATAATCCTGATATTAATATTTATAATATTATTGTTATGTATGAAATAAATGAATATATTAGTTGTGTTGATTTAGAAGTTACTATTTATCCTAATACTTATATTGATAATTTTAAAACAACAAATACTGGTAAAAATAAATTAAATATTCAAAATTACTATGAAGGGCTTCTAATAACAGATTATGAAATTAATTATAATAGTATTGAAGTTTTTACAGATAAAATTGGTATACATAATTTTAATTTAACAGCAATTTATAAAAATATTACTTTTCCAATTAACTTTACTGTTGAAATTAATCCAAAAATTTACTATGAAAGTGATGTATATTATGTTGAATATGGTAAAACATATATTATTGGTAAACCAACTATTGAAAATAACAGTGATTCAGGATTTTTTGATATAACAAATAAAATTAAAGGTATTACTATTGATAAAGTTTCTGGTGAAATATATGTTTTTGATAAACTTAATGTTAAAAATTATCCTGTTAATATTGAATATACATTAAATAATATTGTAACACAAATTACTCTTAATGTTATTATTAAACCTATTATTAATTATATTAACACTAAATATGAATTTAATTATGGAACTTTAATTAAAACAGAAATACCCATATGTTCTCCAGCAAATGGTTTATTTACATGTAATGATCATAATGTTGTTTTTAATAATCAAGGTGATATTTATTTAAATGATGATAGTGTTGGATTTTATAATTTTACAATTATATATACAGTTAATGAAATTGATACAACTATGGATATGACAATATTAATAAAACCAACTATTACATATGATACTGATTATTATGTTGATTATGGTTCTGAAATGATTATTTATCCTCAAAAATTAAGTCCACCAAGTTATATTGTAAAAGCAAATAATTTACCATTAAATATTTTATTAGATGAAACATCTGGTAATATTTCAGTATTAGATTCTTGTGTTCCAAATATTTATACAATAGAATTATTATATGTTGTTAATCATGTTGAAACTACAACAAAAATAAATATACACGTAGATCCATTTTTAAATAAAAATTATACAGTTACTACAATTTATGGTAGTAATGAAACTTTTAATTTACATAATAATGCTTTTAATTTATTGTATAATATTACTACTAAAACCGACAAATCAAAACTTTTTATAAAAGATAGTAAACTTAATACATATAATTTAGATATTGATACATATAATTTAAAAATTAATTATAAAATAAATAAAATCTTTAATGAAATTAGTTATTCTATTGTTGTTATTCCTAATTTAACTTACTCATTAGAAAATATTTTTAGTTTTGGAAGTAAAGTGATTATTTCACCTATTGTTTATTCACCAACTAATGGGTCTTTTAAATTAATTAATGATTTCTTTGTTATTGATAAATATGGTTGTATTACACAAAAACAAAATATAATATTAAATATTAATACTTATAATTTATCTGTTGAATATACTGTTAATAAAATTAAAAAAACTGTTAATTTACAAGTTCAAATTAAACCATTATTAGAATTTAATAATACAATTTATGAAGGATTTTTTAATGAAACACTAACTATAAATCCATCAAATTATTCACCAAAAAAATTAAACTTTAGCATTGAACCTTATGGAACAATTAACTCTCATGGTAATATACAAATTACTGATTTAGAAATTGGTAAGTATCAAGTAAAAGTTAATTATGATTTAACTAGTGTTTTATTAGACATTATTATTAAACCTGTATTTTTTTATAGTGACAACAATAATATATTAAATTTTGGTGTAAATAAAAATTATGTTCCTTCAGTTTCTAAAAATATTGGCAGATTTTATTTTAAAGAAGAAATTAATGGTTTTATTATTGATGAAAATACTGGTATTATTAAAGTTATTAACTTGCTACCTAATCTTTATAATATTAATGTTTATTATTTATGTAATGATATTGAAGTTAACACTGTTCTTAATATTACTGTTATTCCTCTATTAAAATATAATAATAATAATTTATTAATTAAATATAAATCAGAATCAAGTACTATTATTCCAACATTTAATCCTGTTGGAGGAACATTTTCTACTGATACTAAACTTTTACATAATAATATTTATCTTGATGAAAGTACTGGTCAACTTACTATTGATGATACAAATATTGGTAATTATAATTTTAATGTTAACTATTCATATAATAAACAAATAGTTTCATACAATATTTTATTTACTGTTACACCTGTTGTTTTATATGATTTATGTAAATTTACATTTTATCGTGGAATTGAAAATAATATTAATAAACCATATGTTAATCCATCATATGGTACATTTTCATTAGTTGCTGATTCTTATTTAACAAAATATATTACAGTTAATAATAATGGTTCAATTAAAATTTCTGAAAATATTAACATTGGATCTTTTGATTTTTCTGTTATATATGAATATAATAAAATACAATTCAGTACTTCATTTTCTATTAATATTTATCCATTTATACTTTATGATAATGTTAATATTGAATTTCAAAATAATACTTTTATTCATAAACCAGTATTTTCAAGCAGTAATAATGGATTATATGATTTTACAATTGATACTTATGATTTAATTATTAATAATGATGGTAGTATTACTAATTTTAATTGCTTAAATGTTGGTGTATATAAAATTTATATTAACTATAAACATTTAAATAATAATTATAAAACTTACTTTTTATGTCAAATTAATCCAATAATAGTTCCAAATTTTAATAATAATAGTATTTATTTATATCCAAATAATGGTAAATTAGATTATAACAATAAATATTTTACAATTAAACAAAACAATATTATACATAAAAATATTTATGACAATGTAATAATTCCAATTACATATACTGTTAATAATGTTAGTAAAAAAGTTATTATTCAATATTTATCAAAACCAATTAAAGTTTTTGATTCTGAAATTTTTATAGTTTATGGTACTGATAAAATTATTAATTCATATGTTAGTACTGGAATTATTTCTTCAGAAAATAAACCTAAATCTCTTAAAATTGAAGAACTATCATTAAATATTGAATATCTTGATGTTGGTATTTATAATTTTACTATTAATTATTTAGTTAATAATTTAACATTTACACAACCAATTAAACTTACTATTTCACCCAAATTTTTTTACAAAAATAAATATTTTGAAATTAATTCAGACTTAGGAAGTATTAATGAAGAACCAATTATGGAACCAAGTAATGGTAATCTTTCTTTAAAACAATATATTAAAAATATTGGTATTAATAATAGTGGTATTGTTAATTCATTTAATTCATCACCTGGTATTTATAATATTACTGCTCAATATAGTGTTAATAATATTTTGTCTTCAGATAATATTACTGTTTGTTGCAAACCATCATTCATATTGCAAAATAATATGTATTCAGTAAAATATGGAGATGTATTTTTAGTAAATAATTTTAAGTGTCAACCAAATAATGGTGTTTTTACTTCATCTATTCATATTACTACACAATCTAAAACAGAAATTACATTTGATTATTTAGAAAATTTAAATATTGGTATACATAATATTTTTATTGATTATACTGTTAATAATGTTACTACTCGATCTAATATTACTTTAAATATTGAACCTACTATTATTTATCCTAATAAAAACTACAAAACAACATATGGACAAAGTATTACCATAGGTGCACCTAATTTATCTCACATTAATGGTACTTTTAATTTAGATATTAAATCTGAAAATAATTTTACTGGTGATGATTTTGAATTCTTATTTGATGGAAGTATTAATGTTAGTTCTAAACTTGAAATTGGTAGTTATATTTTATATATTTCATATTACGTTGATAAATATACTGTTACTGACATTATTACATTAGTTGTTGATCCATATTTATTTTATGATGATAATATATTTACTATTATTTATAACAAAGACCAACCTAGAATTCATATTAATGCACCAAACTTTTACCCTAATGGAGGTATGTTTTATATAGATACTAATAGTCAAAATGTTAAAATCAATAAAAATAATGGTATTATTGAATTAGATGAATTAAACATTGGTAAATACACATTTAATGTTTTTTATAAATTTAAAAAAAATATACTAAAATCAAATATTACCATAAATATGAATCCTTACATAAATTATAACTTGTCAGTTGTTAATATTAAATATAAAACTTTATATATTATTAATTATCCCGAAACAAGTAATACTGGTGGTACATTTTCTTCTAAAAATTTACCTAGAGGCGCTATTATTAACTCAAGAACTGGAATCATCACAATAAATCAAAGAGAATTTGTGGATATTGGATTTTACAATGTTATTATTAATTATACTATAAATAATTTAACTACATCTGCAAACATTTATATAAATATTACACCTTAAACTATTTCATAGTTTATATTACATCTAATTATTTTTATAATTAAACAAGTTAATTATAAAAAAATTGAAAAAATTATTATTAATACTTAACTAACTAATTATTTATGAATCTATTACAAGAAAATATTACAACTCTTCAGAACATTTCTGAATTGTACAATCAACATTATGATATTAATAAGTTATATCATTTTCAATATAAGACTCAAGAAGCATCTGATAATATGTTTGGTAATTTTCAGTTATCTATTCTTAATAAAGATACTCATCATACAATTTACAATGTGTTATCATACAAAGTTACTGAAAATAAAACTAATTTAATTTTAGAGTCAGGTATACCTAATATTGGAACTCATACTATTGCATACAATACTATTCCTAATAATTTTAGATTTGATATTATTACTTCTCCTACTGATGGTAAAACATTAGTTATTTATGATACTAGCATTTTAAAAGAAAAACCTGACACAAATACTAAAAATTAAAATATTTATTTATTAAAAAATATATTTAAAGATGTTTCACTTTAAAACTTTATAATGAGCAAGAAAACTACAAGAATAGTAAAAAAAAAAACAAATGCCTCACTTATTACTATAAGTCAACTTAAAAGGTTTGAATGTTTACAAAATTTATATGAACTCATAAAATTACAAAATTATAAAAATATTACTGAGTGGGTCATTGTTGAAGGCAGTAAATCAGAAGATGATGCTAAAATTAATTCTGAAAATATTAATAATTTAATTAAAAATCATACAGGTGAAATGAAAATTGTTTATGTTGAATATACTGGTAAAAAATTAAGTGATTTAAGAAATCTTGGTAATTCTACATGTACAGGTGATATTATTGTTTGTATGGATGATGATGATTATTATCCTCCTGATCGTGTTTCACATGCTGTTGAAAGTTTAGAAAAATCACCTTATTTAATTGCTGGTTGTTCTGATATTTATTTATACGAATATTTTATGGGAAAATTATATAAATTTAAAGGTTTTCATGATAAACATTCAACTAACAATTGTATGGCATATAAAAAAGAATATTTAAAAAATCATAAACATCAAGAAGGTTTAGATATGGCTGAAGAAAAAAGTTTTACTAATGATTTTAGAGAACCAATGGTTCAATTAAACTCTAAAAAATGTATTATTGTTTCTAGTCATGATTACAATACATTTAATAAAAGAGAATTATGTGTTGGTGGTTCATTAGGTGTTAATCCTTCTTTGGCAGAAGTTAATGATCATCCAATTACTAGTTATATACCTTCCGATATTTTTAAAAGAATGAAAAATTTATTTTATAAAGAAGAAACATCCCCTTATGATATTGTTTATATGACTGGTGGACTATGTAATAAATGGGATCCAAAAGATAAAAGTTTAGGTGGTTCTGAACAAGCAGTTGTTAATTTATGTGAAAATTGGGTATCACAAGGTAAAAAAGTTGCTGTTTATGGTGAAATTTTATCAAGTAATAAAGATTATGTTAATCATAATGGTGTTGAATATAAAAATTGGAAACTTTTTGAATTTAACCATAATTTTAATGTTGTTATTATGTGGAGATCTTATGGTTTATTTTCATGTTTACCTTTTGATGTTAAAGCTAAAAGTTTATTATGGGATATTCATGATAATTTTAGTGATCAAGATCATACTAAAAAAATTTACACAAAATATAAAAATAAATTAAATAAAATTATGTTTAAAAGTAACTATCATAAAGATGAATTTGAAAAATATATGAATTTAAAATTAACTCCAGACAAATATCATATTATTCCTAATGGAATTAAAGTTAATGAGTTTTCTAAAAACTGGGATAATGTTCCAAGAAATCCATATAGATTTTGTTATGTTAGTTATTATACTAGAGGTTTAGAACATATTCTTAGAGGTATATGGCCTGTTATTAAAAAACTTGAACCTAAAGCTGAACTTCATTTATATTATGGTCTTAATATGTTTAATGATCAAAATCTTGTTGAACATTACAAAAAATTAATTGGTGCTTCTATGGGTGTTATTGATCATGGTAGACAAAATACTGATTTTATTGTTCGTGAAAAATATATGTCTAGTTTTCAATTATATATTACTAACACTAATTCTGAAATAGATTGTATTTCTATTCGTGAAAGTTTAGTTACTGGTTGTATTCCTCTTATTTCTGATTTTGGTGTTTTTAAAGAAAGAGAAGGTATTCATTTTGATTTAGTTGAAAATAATAATGTTTTAAATGCTATTGGTTATGAAATTGTTAAACTTATTAAAGAACCTCAAAAACTTGATGTATTACGCAATGTTTTTAAAAAATCAGCAACTATTTTAAGTTGGTCTGACATAGCCAATAATTGGTTAAGTGTTATATAAAAATTGGTTAAGTGTTATATAAAATCATTTAAATAAATATTGTTTATGTTTATTTAATGATATTCAGAACTTTTACACGTAAATTTAGTACAAGTACAAATAATTGTAAATGCAACTGTGATAATAATGCAAAATTTTCTACTACTACAAAAGTTTTATTTGGTGTTATGTTTCTTAATCTTGCACAAACATTAGATATATTAAGACATATTGATAAAAGTAAACGTGTAAACTAATAAAAAACTGAAATTATGATAATTAAAATATAAATAATAATAATTATGGATAAAGATTATATTACTGAATTTATACAAATTGTTAAAAATAATCAAAAAGAAGATGAATTAACAAAAACAACACTTGATCAACTTAAGACTATTTTATTAATAAATAATAATTTAATAGAAATATTATTTAATATTGATGAAATTGATGAAGAACTTAGTGAAGTAAACACATGGTTAAAATTAAGTTTATACGAGTTTATTTTTTCTGAAAAAGTTTATAAAACAATTTTAAGTCAAGATTTACCAAAAGATAAATATATGTTATTTTTATCATACAGTGGATTAATATGTGAAACAGTAAAAGCAGGATATTATCAAACTTTTATGGATAAAATTATTTCTAATAATATTGAAAAAGATAATTTAGAGAATCATATTGAAAAAGCTGGATTAAATATTTTTACTGAATCAAGAAATAATATTTTAAAATTTATACAAATAATTTATGATAACATAAAAACACATTTTCAAAATGATGAATTATTTCCTGAAATTGTAAATTTTATTACAACAAATGGATTAAAAATTAATTTATAAAAATAGTACTATTTAAAAATAAAATTTATTTTATATTTAATGAGTAGTGATTTACTAGCAACTGACACACTAGTTGAAATTAATAATATTAAACTATTTGTACAGTATTGTGTTATATATTTTTAACTTTACAATTAGGTATTAGGTGCTATAATTTGTGGTCTTACTATTGGAGTTACTGTTGGTGGTCTTACTATTGGAGTTACATCTGGTGGTCTTACTATTGGAGTTACTGTTGGTGGTCTTACTATTGGAGTTACATCTGGTGGTCTTACTACATGTGGTATATCTGGAGGTCTTACTACATGTGGTACATCTGGTGGTCTTACTA
>JACCDO010937640.1_pt1 | contig 29530 bp, 25 predicted proteins | sample 7446101 | NCBI WGS metagenome assembly JACCDO01 (sample SAMN15323440, study PRJNA562643) | freshwater metagenome | isolation source: river surface water | place: USA:Blue River Watershed | collected 2017-08-16
CCAAGCGTTGATAGTTGAATTTTTTCTAGAAGATTAATTCCAACCAGACCATCGTGACCTTCTTTAGCCAACCAGACTTCAACGAAAGCTGAAACCGCTAAAAGTTCCCAAGTCTTTTTGGCTGGAGAAAGTGAAAGTTTTGTGGCAGGACGGTAAGTTGGTTTATCTGCACGACCATTTTCACGATAAAAAGTTTTAAATATGTTTTGCGCCATTTCCTGATTTGGAAAAGCTGCGAGTGCGCGACGGATATCGCCAGAAGGATCACCATTTTGAAGTCGGCGGGCAAGAACTACATCTAAAGCGGTTCCGGAAACAACACCCATCTCGCCAGTCTTAGCAACTGCCTTTGCTAGTTCGTACGATGAAACTGCGACACCCATTCCGCCTTGAATGATTCGAGGGGTGCGGCCACTAATAGGTGAGACCAACTTTGGAGTGGTGGCGAAAGTCATAGGCGGGATATTACAGAGAAACCTACGCAACCGTAGGTTAGCAATCGTGGCGATTTCACTCACGAAATTGCGCTTAATTGCTTGATTTTGCAAGCACTCGCCGCCAACTGTACGCAAAAACCCCGCCAAGTTTCTGACGGGGTTTTTGCGGTAAGCGCTTGGCTTAGATGTCGTAGTAGAGCTCGAACTCTGCTGGATGTGGACGCAAGCGAACGTAATCAACTTCGCTCTTGCGCTTGTATTCAACCCAAGTCTCAATCAGATCTGGTGTGAAAACGCCACCGGCTAGCAAGTAGTCATGGTCTGCTTCAAGCGCATCTAGAACTTCGCTCAATGAACCTGGCACCTGTGGAATAGCTGCTGCTTCCTCTGGTGGTAGTTCGTATAGATCTTTGTCCACTGGAAGTGGTGGTTCGATCTTGTTCTTAATTCCGTCAAGACCTGCCATCAACATTGCAGCGAATGCAAGGTATGGATTTGCAGATGGATCTGGCACGCGGAATTCGATGCGCTTTGCCTTTGGATTGCTTCCGGTCACTGGGATACGGATGCAAGCCGAACGGTTACGGGCTGAGTAAACCAAGTTCACTGGAGCTTCGTAGCCTGGAACCAAACGGTGGAAAGAGTTAACTGTTGGGTTGGTGAATGCCAAAAGTGATGGAGCGTGATGGAGAAGACCACCAATGTACCAACGTGCTAAATCTGAAAGTCCGCCGTATCCAGCTTCGTCGAAGAACAATGGCTTGCCATCTTTCCAAAGTGACTGGTGGCAATGCATACCCGAACCATTGTCTTGGAAAAGTGGTTTTGGCATAAAGGTAACGGTCTTGCCGGCTTCCCATGCAGTGTTCTTGATAACGTACTTGAACAACATAACTTCATCAGCTGCATTCATCAAAGTGTTGAATGTGTAGTTGATTTCCATCTGTCCAGCAGTTCCCACTTCGTGGTGTGAACGTTCAATTTCTAAACCAACCTGACCCAACTTAACAACCATTTGGTCGCGAAGATCTGCATATTGATCAACTGGTGAAACTGGGAAATAGCCACCTTTGAAACGAGTCTTGTAACCACGGTTACGTGAACCGTCGTCTTCGAATTCGTTTCCCGTGTTCCAAGCACCTTCGATTGAATCAACTTCATAAACGCTGTGGTTTGGTCCGGTCTTGAAACGTGCTGAGTCAAACATGTAGAACTCTGCTTCAGGACCGAAGAAAACTGTGTCTGCAATTCCGGTTGACTTTAAGTATGCCTCAGCCTTTGCTGCAACACCACGTGGGTCGCGGCTATATGGTGCATTTGTGTATGGGTCAACAACAGAGAAATTAACAACAAGTGTTTTTTCTTTGCGGAATGGATCTAGGAATGCAGATGCAACATCAGGGATGAGCTTCATATCTGATTCGTTGATCGTCTGGAAACCACGGATTGACGAACCGTCAAACATGAATCCATCTTCAAATGATTTTTCATCGAACGATGCGGCTGGCACATTGAAGTGCTGCATTACACCTGGAAGATCGCAAAAACGAACATCGATAAACACGATTTTTTCATCTTTGATGAACTTCAGGATTTCCGCTGCGTTCTTGAACATTGCTGCTCTTGACATAGAGGCTCCATCTTCCTCGCAGGGGTGAACTTAAGGCTTTCGCCCAAGGTCGCCAGTGACTTTTTACCGAACTAATCGGATGGGTGAAACATACGGCGGCAGCGTTGCCGTTTGGTATCCCGTTTGTTTCACAGTTGTTAAGTTTTTACCGAGCCTTATCGGCGCGGCACCCGCATACCTTTTGGCATCGGACCCTTAGGGATTGGAAGTGAGCCACCTGCGGCTGCATCCAATTTGCGGCGAAGTTCTGTTACTTCAGCCGGGCGTAAAACTTTTGGCAATTTGCGCACATGTTTGGTCAGTTTCGGCATTGGAACTTGACCTTCTCCACGACCAACCCAAATTTCAGTAATTGGCGTTTCACCAACCCAGCGAGCTGCTTTTTGTTTCGCCACAGCTGCTATTGGAGAGCCTGGGCGAGCCTCAATCACGAGCACAACTCCAGGACGGCCCACAAGACGATGGACGATTTCTTGGTTCTTGTTGATTTCCACTGCTGGAGTTGTGAACCAACCGCCACGCAGGGTGGTCAAAATCTGTGCCGCAGCCCCAGGAACACCTTCAACACTTGCATAAGCGGCTTTTTCGGCTTTCTTGCCGAAAACCAAGAGTGTGAGCATGACAGCCCAGACAATTGCAGTGAATTTTAAGATGACACCAAAGGCATTGGTTCCAAGAGCGGTTCCTACCCCAAAAAAGGCTGCAAAACTGCCAACAAAAGTCAGCGGTAGCACCCATGTGATTGAAGGGTCAAGCGGTTTGGTGAACTTGTAGGACTCAATGACTTGTGAGATCCATTTAGGTGTTTTGATTGCCACAGCGGCAGGGTAGCGCAGAGGTTAAACCACCGTTATAGCGGCTTGGCCACCAACAGCCTTTGCCTCGATAGCCTGTTTGTGAAGTTTGCCAGCCCTGTATGAGGAGCGCACCAGAGGTCCAGACATAACCCCTAGGAAGCCAACTTCCTTGGCAAAATCAGCCAGCGCCACAAACTCTTCTGGTTTAACCCACCGAGATACCGGGTGGTGTCTTTCGGATGGTCTTAAGTACTGGGTGATTGTGATCAAGTCGCAGCCAGCTTCACGTAAATCAATCAAAGCTTGCTGAACTTCTTCGATTTCTTCGCCCATTCCAAGGATCAGATTTGACTTGGTAACCAATCCTGCATTTTGAGCCTGCGTAATTACATCTAATGAGCGTTCATAACGAAACGCAGGACGAATTCGCTTAAAAATTCTTGGAACTGTTTCTAAGTTATGTGCAAGGACTTCAGGTTGAGACGAAAAAACTTCTGCAAGTAATTCTGGATTAGCACTGAAGTCTGGAATTAGAACTTCAACACCACAGCCTGGAAGCGCATTATGAATTGCACGGACGGTTTCGGCATAAAGCCAAGCACCTTCATCTTCCAAATCATCTCGGGCTACACCAGTAACGGTTGCATATTTCAAACCCATTTCGACAACGGACTGTGCAACTCGACGAGGTTCATCGCGATCTAATGGTTCAGGCTTTCCTGTATCGATTTGGCAGAAGTCGCAACGACGTGTGCATTGCGCACCACCAATTAGGAATGTGGCTTCTCGATCTTCCCAGCATTCATAAATATTGGGGCAGCCTGCTTCTTGGCAAACTGTGTGCAGGCCTTGTGAGCTAACGCGTTCACGGATTTTTAAGAACTCAGGTCCGGTGCGGACTCGAGTTTTAATCCATTCAGGTTTTTTCTCGATTGGAACCTCGGCGTTGCGGGCTTCAATTCGAATCATTTTGCGTTCAGTCACAAACCCACCCTACGAGATTTTTCATTAATTCGTTTACTACCTGAGCTTTTACATCTTGGATTGTGACTTCGCGCCCAATCTCCTTAGAAATGCTGGTGACGCCTGCATCGCTAATTCCACATGGAACGATTCTTGAATACGCAGACAGATCGCAATTGCAGTTGAGCGAAAACCCATGCATGGTCACACCTTTAGCAACCCGGACTCCGATTGCAGCGATTTTTCTATCTAATCCTTTTTCATCGCTAGGAACCCAAACTCCAGTGCGATCATCCACTCGCTTCGTTGAGATTCCATACCCGGCGCAAACATCCATAATCGCTTGTTCAATTTTGTGTACATAATCCATTACATCTACCGGACTTGGAAGTTTCACAATTGGATAACCGACCAATTGGCCCGGCCCATGCCATGTAATTCGGCCGCCACGGTCAACTTCTATCACTTTTGAGCCGTCCCAAGGTAGGTCCGAAGCTTGAGTTCGTTTACCCGCGGTAAAAACATCAGGATGTTCAACCAAAATCAAAGTGTTTGGGCGGGTGCTAGCTGCTACTTCAGAGTGAATTGTGCGCTGGAACTCCCACGCAGACTCGTAGTCAGACAGCGTGCCAAGTTGGTCAATGACCTCGATATTGGCGATGGCTTTCATTGGCGAAATCGTACTCTCGCGAACAATTACGGCTAGTCCGCTCACATAAAGGTGGGTGATTTAGGCTTTGTTCACATTTAATGCAATGAAAGGCTGTGGATTCAATGTCCCAACCACGTCGTCCGAAATTTCTCGCCCTCTCAATCGTCATAGCCATTGTTTGGTTTGCAGTCGCCGGTGCACTTGGGCCACTAAGTGGCAAGCTGTCAGAAGTGCAATCAAACTCGAACTCTGAGTTCTTGCCAAGCAATAGCGAAACAACTGTGGTGTCTGCGAAGCTCGAGAAATTCTCTGATCAAGCCGGTGCAGGTGATGTTGTGCCAATGACAATTGTCTTCGAGCGCAGCAATGGAACTTTCTCGGTTGCAGATCAGCCAGCGATAGCTGAGTTGACACAGAAGATTGTCGCACTCGACAAGGTTTCAGAGTTTGTCGCGATGGTGGAATTTAATGGCACAGAGGTGCCGAGTGTTTTCCCAGCAACGCCAGAGCAATTCGCATTGGCAATCAGCCCTGACGGTCAAGCATTTGTATTAAATATTAACTTTGATAGCGCCAAACTTATCGACGGTCAAGGCGCATTTGAAACTATCGGCGAAATAGTTGATGAAGTGCAGGTTTTAGTAGATGAAAGTCCGCTAAATGCCGATGGATATGTAACTGGTGCTGTTGGAATTTTCGCAGAGTTCGCTAAAGCATTTGCTGGCATCGACAGTGCTCTTCTTTTAACCACACTTGGCGTTGTTGCAGTAATCCTGATCGTGGTCTATCGAAGTCCTGTGCTTTGGATTATTCCTTTGTTGTCTGCGCTATTTTCGTTGACACTCGCATCTGGTCTGGTTTATTACTTGGCTTACAACGACATCATTAAATTGAATGGTCAAAGCCAAGGAATCTTGTCGGTTTTGGTGCTTGGAGCATCTACTGACTACGCATTACTTTTGATAAGTCGTTATCGTGAAGAACTTCGCCACGATGAAGATAAATATCACGCAATGAAAGCCGCATGGCTTGGATCTTGGGAGCCGATTGCCGCAAGTGCTGGCACTGTTGCGATCGGTTTGCTTTGCTTGCAACTTTCAGAGCTTAAGAGCAACGCCGGGCTTGGCCCGGTAGGTGCAGTTGGAATTGTGGCAGCACTAGTTGTCACATTAACTTTCTTGCCAGCTTTCCTAGTTTTGTTCGGCCGCCGAGTTTTTTGGCCATTCATTCCGAAGTTTGGCTCTGAATTGGTTGAAACCAAAGGTCTTTGGGGCAAGGTTGCGCAATTTGTCGGTCGCAATGCTCGTAAGGCATGGATTGCATCAACTGCGATTTTGCTTGTGATGGCTTATGGAATGACCACACTTCAAGCCAATGGTGTTTCTGATGTCGACGTGTTCACTAATCGCGACGCCAAGCCACTGGTTGGAATTCAAATTCTTGAAGAACATGGATTGGTTCCACCATCGGTAGATGCAACAGTTATAACTAAAGCCGAAAAAGCTCCAGAAGTTATTGCTGCGATTAATGGATCGACCGGAACTTCATCTTCGGCGCAACGCTCAACGTTCACTATGGCAGGTCCTGTGCCGTTGGTAGTTGATGGCCTTGCTGCAATTGACGTTACTTTCAAAGTTACCGAAGACAGCTCACTTCAACAACAGTATGTCAAAGATTTGCGTACCGATGTACATGCCGTTGAAGGGGCAGAAGCTTTAGTTGGTGGAAGTGCAGCTGCAAACTATGACGTTCAAGAAGCATCCCGAAGAGACCGCGTTGTAATCATTCCAATTATTTTGGTAGTAATCACTCTCATCTTGATGTTGTTGCTTCGCTCGATTCTCGCACCAATTCTGTTAATTGCAACAGTGGTACTTTCTTTCGGCGCGACAATGGGTGTGAGCGCTTATGTTTTCAACAATATATTCAACTTCCCAGGAGCAGATGCGTCTTATCCACTCTTCACCTTCGTTTTCTTGGTAGCGCTGGGTATCGATTACAACATCTTCTTAATGACCCGTGTTCGTGAGGAGAGTTTGAAGTTGGGCACTCGCGAAGGAACTTTGAAAGCATTGGCAGTTACTGGTGGCGTAATCACCAGTGCAGGTGTGGTTCTGGCGGCAACATTTGCGGTGCTGGGCATATTGCCACTTGTATTCCTAGCAGAACTTGGTTTTGCGGTGGCATTTGGTGTTTTGCTTGACACCATGTTGGTTCGCTCAGTATTGGTACCTGCATTGGCTTACGACATTGGTAAGAAGATTTGGTGGCCAAGTAAATTGGCCAAAGCCCAAGACTAAGAAATCAGTTCAAGAGACCCGGCGCAAGTCGGGTCTCTTCTATTTTGTCTCCAACTTTTTCAATTTTGTAAGCGGCCGGGCTGGTTGCTGTGACTTCGCTATCTAAATCACTTATTACTTCGAATGGTTCACCATTCTTATAAAGCAAACCAATCCGATCATCAGTTGCAAATGAGGTTGGCAGTATTCCTTCGCCAACAGTTTTTTGCAGCAACGGCCGGCGCTGAGCCTCAGAGTCATAATGCACACCAGCTCCATATTTAATGATTCCAAGCCCGTTGTTAATGATTTGTAGTTCTGGTCCAAAGGAATCGGTTGGTCCGCCAACATGCCAGCAAATTGAACCGGCTGAGACCCCTCCAAGAATTGCGCCTCGCTCGTAGGCTTTCGTCATTTCTGTGTCCACACCGTGCAGTTGCCAAATGGCAAGTAAATTTGCGACTGAGCCTCCGCCGACCCAAATCACATCAGCATTTCCAATGCTTTCTTCAACAGGTTGGGTGGGTTGGGTGAAAAGGGCTAGGTGATTTGCGTTCACACCTAGCGAACTAACAGCCTGATATGAAGAGTTCAAGTAAGTGGGGCTATCCCCGCTAGCGGTCATAACAAACAAAACGTTTGGTCGCTCTCTGCCGCAGAGTTCTATTGCCTTAAGAAAGTTTTTTCCAGGCTTAATAACGCCCCAGCGATCAGAAGGTACGAAACCAGCAGAAGTAGCAAGGATGTATTTATCAACCATGATTTTCCTAACGTGTTTTGGCAATAATTGCAGCGGCTGCTTTTTGACCACTCTCAATTGCTCCATCAATTGATGGAGTTGTGAAAGTGTCGCTAGCAACATAAACATTTGGTCTAACTTCGATATCTGAAAGTGGATTGAATGGAACTTGAGAAATTGGTAACGCTTTTTCAATTCCAAACACGTCGATGACTTGGAAGTTTTGGGTATCCACGCCGTAAATATGTGCAAGATGTGCTCGGACTTCGTATTCGCGTGCATTTGACGTGTTCAAATCTAAGGTGGAAGTGGAAATTAAGTGTTTTCCGTTCGGCGCATACGACGCTGCTGCGTGAGAAAGTGGAATGGTATTCAAAACTGGTCCACGCTTTGAACTATCAACATGAAGCAGTGCTTTGCCACCTGCCAAATGCTCTCGTGCAATATCGGTGCTGTGATACCAAGTTGTGACACTTCGCCAGCCGCGAGTTTGTGTACCAAGCCAAGCAGAGCTCGTATCTTGATCTGTTGCAATGATTAAATGGTCAGCATTCAGATTTCCAGCATCAGAGTTCACCGAAGTGCCATTGATGCCATGTACCCAGGTGCCTAGTAATAGCGAGTCGACTGGCAGCCTATTTGCTAATTGCTCTGGAATGCTGGCCATTCCATTTGATGGAAGAGCGGGTATACCTTTGAGAAAATACTGAAGAACAAAATCTAGGAATCTTCGCGAAGTTTTTAAATCGCCTTCGAGGAACACTCCGCTAAGGAAGGGTTGAAGCTTCTTGGTGATGAATTCATCACTCATGCCTGCTTGAGAAAGGGCGGTTTTGGCATCAGTGTCAAAAATGTTCATTTTTGATGAATCCAATACCGATGCGCAGTAAAGCCCAAATTTTGTTAAATCAATTAGCGCTTTTGGCTCTTTTAAAATGTCTAAAGCAAAGACCGGATCCAATAGCGGATTTCCCAAAACAGTGGATCCTGACTCGGAAACAATTTTTACACCAGGAGCAAACTTACGCAGATGCAATTGCGAGTAGTCGAGAATGGATTTTGCATGTTTGTATGCTGGATTAAAAACTTGGAATCCATGATCTAAAACAAAACCATCTCGCCGGGTGGTTTTTACTCGGCCACCAACTTCATATGTACCTTCAACTACCCGGACCTCAAAACCAGCATTATTCAATGTAACCGCTGCTGACAAGCCCGCAAGGCCAGCACCAACAATGATTACATCTGATTTGTTTGACATGTTCACGTTCACAATCTACTCGCTGTTTGGTCAAGTAACACCTTCGACGTAGAAAGCATGGCCAAGATGTGAAGGTGGATTACTTGAAACAAAAACAAAAGGCACGTCGCCAGCGATTTTTATTCGTGCTACTTGCGTTTTTAGCCGGGCTCACAATCCTATTAGCCAGTTCTATATCTAAATATGCATCAACGGATATTCAAAAACTTCCACAAATTCAAGAGTCACAAACCAATTCAGAGAATTGGCAAGAAATTGTGCAAGCTTTGGATCGAATTCGGGCCACCGCAATTATGCAGCGGGATAAGTCCCAACTTGCCGCAGTTTATGTCGAAGGTTCGCAATTGGACACAGGTGACTTTGAGCTCATCGACCAACTTGTGGATTCAAACAGCCATGTTCATGGGTTGCAATTTGAGGTTGAAGATATACAAAAAATTTCTCATCGTTGGAGCAATGACGAAGAGGTGGTCGAATTAGAAGTAACAGACTCTAGGAGTCAATACGTGCTGCAGAACCAACTGGGAAAACTAACAATTCCAAAACGTGAATCGATCACTTGGCTAATCTCGTTGTCCCGGAGAGGGGATAGCTGGTTGATTAGTAATGCCGAGCAAGTCTTAAACGACAGTTGACACTACATCATCGATAGTTGGATGCTGCCATTTGAATCCAGCATTATGTAATACGGTTGGCAACACATTTACCCCACCAGTTATTTCGCTCGAAAATTCGCCTAGGACGATTTTTAACGCGAAACCTGGGACGGGAATAAGCGTTGGCCGCTTCAACGCTTTTCCGAGTGCGCGCGTGACCTCGGCATTTGTTGCAGGGTTTGGAGTTGTGAGGTTTACCGGGCCTGCAATCTCGCTATTGAGTAGAAAATCGATGGCTCGAACTTCATCTTCGATAGATATGTAGGACCAATATTGATTGCCACCTGCGATTTTTCCTCCGAAGCCGAGTTTGAAAATCGGAAGCAATTTTGCAAGTGCACCACCACGATGTGTGAAGACCAAGCCAGTTCGTAGAAGTGCGACTCTTACGCCAGTCCCATGCAAACTTTCAGTTGCTGACTCCCAAGCTTGCACAACATCGGACAAGAATCCGGTGCCTTTTGCAGATTGTTCGTCAACTTCGGTTGCCCCGCGATCTCCATAGAAACCAATAGCGGAAGCGTTTAGTAAAACTTTTGGCTTAATTGCCATTGAGTGAATCGCGCTTACCAAGGTAGCGGTTGAATCAACTCTCGAGTTCAATATTTCGGCTTTATACGCTTTAGTCCAGCGTCTATCACCAACTCCTGCACCCGACAAATTGATTACGGCATCGATGTTTCCAATTTTAGAAACATCGAGTTCATGCTTGCTCGGGTTCCAAGTTATTTCGCTGTTTGATTTAGCCCCTCGACGGACCAATTGAACGATTTCATGACCGTCATTTTTAAGGTGAGAGACAAGTGCATTACCGATAAGGCCCGAAGCGCCACTAATCAAAATTCGCATGACCTAAGCCTGACTTAAAACCAGACTTTTAGCCATCCGAATTAGATGTCGAATACGCCACTTTCTAGACGAGTCTTTAAAGCAACTAAATAGCGAGCGGCATCTGCACCATCTACGAGTCTGTGATCGTATGTAAGAGACAGGTAAACCATGTGGCGTACTGCGATTGAATCTCTGCCATCGCTGTCAGTTACCACAACTGGTCGCTTCACGATTGCGCCAAGTCCAAGAATTGCAACTTGTGGTTGGTTGATGATTGGAGTATCAAACAATGCACCACGGCTGCCCGTGTTGGTTAATGTAAATGTTCCACCTGAAAGTTCATCTGGCGAGACTTGACCTGTCCGAGTGCGTTCTGCCAGATCATTGATATTTCTTGCCAGTCCTGAGATTGAAAGGTCACCAGCATTGCGAATCACTGGAACTAACAAACCTTTATCTGTATCAACAGCAATCGCTAGATGTTCGGAATCATGGTAGGTGACAGTCCCACCTTCAACATCAATTGATGCATTTAGAACTGGATGCGCCTTCAGCGTATCAACAATCGCCTTTGCGAAAAACGGCATATACGAAAGCTTCACACCTTCACGTGACTCAAATGACTTTTTGTTGCGTTCGCGCAACGTCACAATATTTGTCACATCAACTTCAGCCACTGAAGTTAGTTGGGCACTTGATTGCAAGCTTTCAACCATTCGAGTTGCAATAACTTTGCGTAGACGTGAAAGTTTTTCGGTTCGACCGCGAAGTGCAGTGTCTGCTTGAACTTGTGGCACAGCCGGTGCACTTGGGGTGGCGGTCGCTGTAGTTGCAACATTTCCACCAGATTGACGTGCTTCAACAATTGCTAGAACGTCTTGCTTGCGAATGCGTCCACCAACTCCACTTCCGGTAACGGTTGCAAGATCGACACCATTTTCTGCGGCAATCTTGCGAACTAGTGGAGTTACATAGGCATCGGAATTGTCCGCATCGTTTGCATCAGCAGGTGCTTGGAAAACAGGTGGGGCAGTCGGAATGTTGACCGGTGCCGCAGGAGCAGCTGCAGGTGCAACTGGTGGTGTTTGAGCAGAAACAGATCCTGATACAGAGATGACTGCTAAAACTGAACCAACTGCAGCTGTTGAATCTTCACCCACCAAAATTTGGGCAATCGTGCCAGCGGCTGGCGATGGAATTTCAGTATCGACTTTGTCGGTGGAAACTTCTAACAAAGCTTCATCTGCTGAAACTGTGTCCCCGACTTGCTTCAGCCATCTTGTGATTGTTCCTTCAGTGACACTTTCGCCGAGTGCCGGCAGGACAACGTTTACAGAACCAGAACCCGTCGGTGCTGAGGTAGGTGCTGGCGCCGCAACAGGAGCTGGTTCAGTAACAGGTGCAGATGGTGCTGGTGTAGGTCCAGATGAAGGTGCTGAGTCATCAGAGCCAATCACTGCAATTACTGAACCAACGGCAACAGTTGCGTCTTCACCTGCGATGATTTCGAGGAGTATGCCTGAAGCAGGAGCTGGAATTTCGGTGTCAACTTTGTCAGTTGATACTTCAAGTAGCGGTTCATCGGCGTTTACGAATTCGCCAACTTGCTTAAGCCAACGGGTAACTGTGCCTTCAGTAACGCTTTCACCAAGCGCTGGCATTGTGACGGAGACCGACATGTCCGGCTCTACTCCTTTTTGTCTCATCTCCCTCGTGAGGAGAGTGGGTTTATCTTGCCTTAGTTTGCCCGTTTTAGGCGTGTGCGTGAAGTGGCTTACCCGCTAGGGCAAGGTGGGCTTCACCGAGAGCTTCGTTCTGAGTTGGGTGTGCGTGAATCAACGGAGCCACATCCTCAGGAGTGGCTTCCCATGAGTAAATCAGTTGAGCTTCACCAATTTGTTCGCCAACACGTGAGCCAATCATGTGCACGCCCACGATCGGGCCACCATTCTTCGTGCGGACAAGTTTGATGAACCCTGCGGTGCCAAGAATTTGGCTCTTGCCGTTTCCACCCAAGTTGTATTCGTACGTCTCGACGTTGTCTGCGCCATATTTTTCTTTGGCTTGAACTTCGGTGTAGCCAACAGATGCAATTTCTGGTTCGCAGTAGGTCACTCTCGGAATTGCTTTTTCATCAATTACACGTGGATTTAGTCCAGCAATTTCTTCAGCTACAAAAATACCTTGTTGGAATCCACGATGAGCAAGTTGCAATCCAGGCACTAAATCTCCAACTGCATAAACATTTGGCACATTTGTTTGTAGTCTTTCATTGGTTGGAATCCATCCACGGTCAACCGTGATTCCAACTTCTTCAAAACCATGTCCTGAACCATTTGCTCCACGACCAACCGCAACGAGCAGTAAATCTGCTTCTACGGTTTCGCCAGATTCAAGTGTCACAGTTACGTTGTGATCTGTTTGAGTAGCACTTGCAAATTTCACACCTGCTTTTACTTTAATTCCACGTTTTCTAAATGCGCGATCAAGTGCTTTGCTAACTGCTTCTTCTTCAGCTGGAACGATTCGTGGAAGTCCTTCAATCACGGTTACTTCTGAACCGAAAGAACGCCAGACGCTGGCAAACTCAACACCAATTACACCGCCACCTAAGACGATAACGTTTGATGGAATCCAATCTAGATTCAGAGCTTGATCGGAAGTGACAATTCGGCCACCGATTTCAAGTCCTGGAAGTGAACGAGCATAAGAACCGGTTGCTAAAACAATATTTTTCCCAACATAGCGTGTTCCATCAACTTCGACAGCATTGTTTGCAACTAAACGGCCATTACCTTCGATATAGGTGATGCTCTTTCCGTGAGAAACCAAACCTTGCAAACCTTTATAAAGTCTTGACACAACACCATCTCGGTATTCCTTCACTTTATTAATATCGATTCCTTGCAGTTCGGTGAAAACTCCGTAATGCGAAGATTCACGCGCGAGGTCTGCAACTTCGGCCGCATGCAAAAGGGCTTTTGTAGGAATGCATCCGCGATGAAGGCAAGTGCCACCTAATTTGTCACGTTCAATCAACGCCACGTTTAGACCAAGTTGGCTTGCGCGAAGTGCACAGGCATATCCGCCACTTCCGCCACCCAAAATGACAATATCGAAGTTCTGTTCAGACATCTCGAAACCTATCTCTTACGCGTTCAGGGGCTTATTCTCTCCGAGCGCCCAAAGTGGCGTGAAACGAGTCCAAATTATGAGTAAGAACTCTTGATTCAGCGGATTTTTATCAATCCGGCAGCCACATCTTCGGCCAGCGTCACAAGTGTGCGCACAGCACTACCTGTTGCACCCTTCGGTGTGTAGTCAAATGGTCCTTCGCTGTTAAACGCTGGCGCAGCGATATCAAGATGCACCCATTTTTGTCCTGGCTTGATGAATTCTTGGAGGAATAGACCACCGTAAAGAGTGCTTCCGTATGGCTCAGCTATGTTCGCTATATCCGCAACCGCGGAATCCAACTTGGACCGGTATTCGCTTGGTAACGGTAGTGGCCACATGGATTCGCCACTTCGAGTAGCTGCATCAATGACGTGATTGCGCAGATCATCTTGGTTTGCCATCACTGCAGCAATCCGACGGCCAAGTGCAATCACCGCCGCACCGGTCAAAGTAGCAACATCAATAATTAAATCTGGTTTGTCTTCTTGCGCCCTAACAAGGGCATCCATCAAAACTAAGCGACCTTCAGCATCGGTATTTAAAACTTCAACAGTTCTTCCACCATAAGCAGTTACCACATCACCAGGGCGCTGAGCACTGCCACTAGGCATGTTTTCGGCACATGCTGCATATGAAGTTATTGATACTGGAATATTCAATTCCGCGATTGCAGCGATGGCATTAATTACTGCCGCCGCTCCAGCCATATCGGCCTTCATCTCATGCATTCCTAGGTGAGGCTTGATCGAAATTCCACCAGTGTCGAAAGTGATTCCTTTGCCAACAAAAGCGATGTGCGCGACTGGTTTGGTTGGACGATATTCAATCCGGATTAAACGCGGTGGATTCACCGAACCTTGTCCAACGCCAATGATGCCGCCAAAGCCTTTGTGCTTGAGAACTTTTTCATCCAAAATTTCAATCTTAAGTTTTTTAGCCTTTGCTAATGCTGTTGCGTATTTTGCAACTTCGGCAGGCGGCAGATGTCCAGGAGCAGTGTTTGCAAGGTTTCGAGTTTCATTCACGTAATTGCTCACCACTTCTGCGCGATCAACCGCGTCGCGGACTAATGGATTTTTGGCAGCGGTAGTGACAATTGCGATAGCCCGAACAGCTTCTCGCTTCGAACTCATACTTGCTGAACGATGTTCGTTGAATGCATAAGCTCCCAAAAGAGCACCTTCAGCTACTGCGCCGATTGCATCAACGTTTTCATCATCGACCAATACCGCTATTTTCTTTGATCCAAAAGAATTTCGACTGACAGCACCTGATGCTTTTCTAAAAGTTTCATGGCTTGTGTTTTCACCAAGACCAACAACGTAAATAATTCCATTTAGTGAAATAGTGGAACCTGGAATTGAAACAATTTCATTCAGATTACCGCTGAACTTAAGTGACTTAGCGGCGCTAGCAACTTTTTTGGATTGAGCGGAGGTGAGTTTTCCTGCCTTTATCTCGAATCCAGTTTTGGTTTTGGCTGCGAAGACCGCGACAATTTCGGCAGTCGGCAATGTGGATGTAAGGGTAATTTCAGTCATGAGCGGAATCATGCCCGTTTAGTGGTTTTATGTGTAGCGGGGGAGCCGAATCTTCTAAACCAACTGGCTTTTGACTACCTTAGGTCTATGACCTCAAACTTAAAGCACACCCCCCTTTACGACTGGCACAAAACCAAGGTGCAAAGACCGCAGATTTCGGTGGCTGGGACATGCCGATTGAATACAACGGTGTCGTAATTGAACATGAAGCGGTGCGCAGGAATGTCGGTATTTTCGATGTTAGCCACATGGGAAAGCTTGAGGTTCGAGGCGAAGGCGCAGCCGCTTGGTTGAACACTTTGTTGACAAATGATCTTGAAAATTTGCCTAACGGAAAAGCTCAGTACTCAATGCTGTTAAACGGTTTTGGTGGAGTTATTGATGACCTACTCGTTTATCGATTCAGCGAAGATTTGGTTTGGATAGTTCCAAACGCATCAAATGCAAGTGATGTTTATGCTGTACTTGAAACATTTAGGACTCCGGATGTTTCATTAGTTAATCACCATAACAACATGGGAATCATTGCCATTCAAGGACCAAATTCTGTACAAGCCGCTGCTTCTCTCGGCCTCCCTGCGGTGGCTGACTACATGAGTGCAGTTTTGGTTAACTTAAAAAACAGAGAAGTTGTTTTTTGTCGAAGCGGATACACAGGTGAAACTGGATTTGAAATTATTGCTCCAAATGAAATTCTTTTGGAACTTTGGCTTGAATTGATTGCGTTTGGTGCACTTCCAATTGGGTTGGCAGCTAGAGACACTTTGCGGCTTGAAATGGGGTATGCACTTCATGGTCATGAAATCACCCAAGACATTAATCCAATTGAGGCTGGATTGAGTTGGGCGGTTGCCTTTGATAAGCCAAAGTTTCAAGGGCGCGAGAGTGTTTTAGCCGTGAAAGCAGCAGGTGCAAAACGTAAACGGGTAGCTTTAAGTGCCCTTGAGCGCGGGATTCCCCGCGCTGATATGAATGTTTTACATGGCGAAGATGTTGTTGGCGTGACTACGAGCGGCACTTTTTCACCGACTTTGAAAAATGGAATTGCATTGGCGCTCGTTGATACATCAATAAAAATTGGTGATCAGTTGGATTTGGACGTTCGAGGCAGACGGCTAAGAGTTGAAGTTGTGAAGTTGCCTTTTGTGGCACCAAAAACAAATTAAAACTAGTTCAGTCGCGAACCTATGAATTTCGCTAGGCGACCAGGCTCTGGCTCTCCAAACCAATAACCCTGACCATGTAAAACTCCAAGACTTCGAAGTGTTTTGCGCTGGGCATCTGATTCAACACCTTCAACCACTAGCATCATGTTTAACGCGTTAGTTAATTGAACAAGTGCTTTAACAATTGCTTGCTTGGCTTCGCTATCAGCCAAATCTTTGGTAAAAGTACGATCTAGTTTCACAATATCGACTGGCAATTGATTCAAGAGACCTAGTGAGGAATAACCAGTTCCAAAGTCATCAAGCGCGACTTTGCAACCAAGTTCACGGACTCTTTTTAAAGGCTGATTTACGATAGCTGGGTCTATCACGGTGTGCTCGGTTACTTCGATAATTAGACGCTCTGGTGCAAGTGCAGTCTCTGCCAAGATATCTCTTAAATCTTCGACGAAGCGAACATCTCGCAACTGACTCGCTGAAACATTGACTGAAACACTTCTATCTTCAGTTAACGCTCCAGCAGCACAGGCTTCGCGAATTACCCAGCGCCCTAAATCCACAATTAGCCCGGTGTCTTCCGCAATTGCCATAAAGTCTTTCGGCATTAACAAAATATCTTCACCACGACGCCAACGCACTAATGCTTCGAGTGTGTGGACTTGGCTATTCTTTAGATTAACAATCGGTTGCCAGTGGAGAAGTAGTTCATTGTTGGTGATTGCTTTACGCAAGGCATTTTCGGTGTCGAGTCTTCGGCTGAAGGTGTCACCTAATTCTTCAAAGTATTTAACATTTGAATTGCTTTGAGCCTTTGCTCTGTACATCGCTATGTCTGCATTTCTTAATAATTGATTGGCATTCGAATCTTCGTTTGAAGTAGCGATTCCGATGCTGACACCTATATGAATATCTTGATTATCAACTACGAATGGCTTAGCAAGCGCCCTGGTTAATCGTTCAGCAATTCGCAATCCAGCTTCCCGGTCTTCCACTTGGGTTGAGACGACCACAAATTCGTCTCCGCCGAATCGAGCCACAAAATCATCTTCGCCAACAGTTTTTGCGATTCGACCAGCAGCTTCAGCCAGAATCTCATCGCCGGTCACGTGGCCAAGCGAATCGTTTACCAACTTAAAGCGGTCCAAGTCGCAAAAGAAAACCACAACGTTTTGTTTTGGATCAACTTTTAACAATTCATTGATTTTTTCTTTCAAAGTGGTTCTATTTGGCAAACTAGTTAACGCATCATGTCGCGCTTGATGGGACAACTGGTCCGTTGCATGCTGCAAAGCCGCGCGAGCGCTCTCCACATTTGCACGTTCTGCCGAAATAATTGACCGCGATCTTTGATATGCCTGGGCAACACTGAATGAGATCCAAGAAAGCAGCCAGACCGAAAGCGCCAAACACATAAATAGAAGAATCGCTTGATTGCGCTCATTAGTTGCGCGAACTTCCGCCAGGATTCTTACTTGAGCCACAGCTCGAGATTGATAATCCGCTAACCAATTTCTAGACTCGCGCAAAACCACGGCGCGAGCAGATGTTCCGAGTGGATCATATGAGAATTTATCTTCAATCGTTCCTGACAATATGCCAAGTGCATTGCGAAATTCGTCTGACACCACATCCGCAGCAATTTCATCTCTTTGATCAAAATTGTCTATTTGGAAAAGAACGTTGGCCGCTAAACCCTTTGTGGTTGTCGAGACCTCCTGACCCAAATATAAATCGTCGTATAACTCAATGAACTCTTGAGTGTTTCGTTGAGTGGTAAGAATTGCTGACGCAGTTGCCTCGACCCTAACTAGATATTGTGTCTCTCGATCACGTGCATCTGCATTTCTAAATGCACTTACTCCAAGCGCTGCCAATAGTGTTACAAGTACTACGGCCGTTGCTGCATGTGAAGTGCGTAAACCAATGCGGATAGATTCGATGTTGTTGGAATCTTCAAATGAGTTTGAACCGCTGTTGCTCACAGGGACACTATTGCGCACGCTCTTGCTCGACGGAATGAATTACCTGTACCTGGCGAGTAAATCTGCGAATTACCTTGAGTAATTGACCGGCACTTAAGCCAACCAAAGTTGCAGTCAACAAGCTTCTTGGGATATCAAAACCCGCACTTGAAATTAGTGAAAAATTGACCCAAGCCGTGACCCGTTCGAGCGGTTTGTCCAGCGGATTGAAGCCCAAACCTGCCTGAAGGCCGGAAGTGTTTGGCCAAAACCAAAGGTTTAAAAACCATCCCAACATGAAGCCTGTGATCGCTGCATAGGTAGTCAGCATCACAACTTCGGATTTACCAGTGATCTTTGGCAACAAACCTGCACCCGCGCCAATCATTGCTGCAAGCAACATTTGGTATGGAAGCCAAGGCCCAATTGCACCCGTCACAAAACCACTTGTCAGCATTGCAGTAACACCAAGTACAAATCCAATATGTGCACCGAGTGCTCGTCCGGCAATGATGAAAACTGCCCACATCGGTTCGATTCCAGCAACACCAGCTCCAAGTGGACGTACTGCTACAGCCAGTGCTGTAAGAATTCCAACTAAAGCCAAAGTTCGAGTGTTCATTTGTTGGCTTAACAAATCACTCGCGATTAGTGCAAGTGCGATCGGTAAAAGGATTAATGAAAGCGTCGGGCCTGAATATTGCTGCCAAGTCGAAATCGATTCTGAACTTGCAAAAATCGGCCAACCCAATGCGCAACTACCCGCTAGAAAACTTATAGCCAATAGAAAGTTAGATCTGAACATATCTAGCCTTCTAGTGCTGTTCTCACATCATTGACCGATAGCCAACTTGCAGGAGCAAGTGCCCGTGCAGTGATTGGGGAGAAGGCATTTGAGTTGGTCAAAATTTCTGATGTTGGCCCACTTGCCACAACCGAACCGTCACTTAGAACTATTACTTGATGCGCGATTTCTGCGACTAACTCCACATCATGAGTCGCCAAAATAACAGTCTGGTTTGCAGCGCTGCATTTCTTTAGTAAGTCAATTAATTCGGACTTACCATGCGAATCCAAACCTCGCGTTGGTTCATCTAAAAGCAGAACTTTTGGATTTCCAGAAAGGGTGATTGCTAGCGCCAAACCAAGTCTCTGACCCTCAGACAAATCTCTCGGATGCTGGTTATCTTCAACATTAGGTGAGATTAAAGCGAGTAATGATCTTGTGGTACCCAGTGCGGTGTTGCGGAGCTTGTCGGAAAGTTTGCATTCATCGGCCACCCGATCGCAAAGGAAAAGATCACTTGGGTTTTGCGGAATGATGCTGATAGCCTGCAAAAGTTCTTTGCCGGAAAGTTCTGCCGGGTTCTGTTCGGAAACGGAAACCATTCCTTGAGACGGAATGTTGTCACCCATCAAGGTGTGTAACAACGTTGTCTTTCCAGATCCATTTCGCCCCATTAGGGCAGTGATTGTTCCGCGGGCACAACTTATTTGAATATCGTTCAGGATTTGAGCCTTATCCTTTGTTACCTGCAAATTGGTTGCGACCAAAGTCGGACTACCCGAAGAGTTATGGACAAGCCGTAGAGGTGGAACTTTGTCTGCCAGCATTTGGCGAAGTGGTTCTATCGCATTACGCAGCTCTCTAACTGTCAGTGGAGATTGTGAGATTCCTGCCAATTCGGCAAGTTGAGTTATCGCTGGTTTATGTTGTAGGTGGAAGACACTTTCTGAAGGAGAAAGCAAAAGCGGAGATTCACCTTGGTTCAAAACTAAAACTGCATCAGCGTGCTGCAGTATTCTTTCGATTCGATGTTCAGATATCAGAACCGTGATGCCTAAATCTTGCACCAACCGATGCAATGCACTCAAAATTTCATCTGCAGCTACTGGATCGAGCGCACTTGTTGGTTCATCAAGTAATAAGACCTTTGGTTCGAGTGTCAAAGCAGAAGCGATTGCAACACGCTGTTTTTCGCCTCCACTCAATGTGGCAAGTTCTCGATTTCTAATCGCATGCAAGCCCAGTAAATCAATCACTTCTTCGAGCCTCTGACTCATAGCACTTGCAGTAAATCCATGAGTCTCCATTCCAAAAACAATTTCATCTTCTACCGTTTGGGCAACAAAAGTGTCATCCGGATTTTGACTAACCGTGGCGACTAGTTTTGACCATAATTGGGCTGAAACTTCGTGAGACAAAGTGTTGTCAATGCTAACTCGACCTTTAAGAGTCCCACCTGTGAAATGGGGAACCAAACCATTGATAATTCCAAGTAGTGTGCTTTTACCGCAACCTGTCGGGCCAACAATTAGAACTAATTGACCTTCCGAGAATTCCAAGTTCAAATCTCGATGCACAATCTTGTCTTGGTAATTAAATGTGATGTTTTCTATTTTTATCATGCAAACACCAGATTCTTATTACGTTTGTATCCGACAAGGAATGCAAGCATTAAGCATGAAGCAGTAGTAGCAAGTAGGCTGAAGTTTTGTGTTATAAAGGATCCAATCAGGGTTGCTAGCGAAATTGCGATGACAGCAAAATCTCGCACATTCCAATTTTCGGTTCTGAACTTTGTACGAGTGGCAACTTTGCCTGCCATCCGGATCCCGACAAAGATTGCAGTAATACTTATCGCAAGCAGTAGCGCATCGATGAAGCTAGGTTTCACTACAAGCAATCTCATAATTTCTAAAGTCAACAAAATCAAGCCCGCATAAATAGGTTTACGCCAAGTTTGATTATGAGTAGCAGTGCCGTATCCGCGAACTGAGAGTGACGCAGCTAGGCGAACGCTTCGCTCCAGGGCGGATTCACTAATACTTACCAAGTTATGTGACACAGTTTTTAGTTTTCCAAAATCTTGGCCTCGCCACCGATTTGCTTGTTTGATTCGTTGAACATCAGCAAAAAGATGCGGCAAAAAAGTGAAAGCGATGATTATCACCATTCCCAATTCATGGAAAGCTACTGGAAGTTGTTGGATAACTCGGCTTGTAGTGGTTAGTGAAACAGCCGTAGCGATTACAACAATTAAGCCGGCCAGCCTCAGGCTGTCATTTAGTGAAGCAGTCAAACTTTCTAACGTAACAATGCCGCCAATTCTCAACCCAGAGATCCATTCAGGCAGATTCACTTCTGGCAATCTAAGAATTACGTTGCTACCAACCGGAACGCCTAGCAAAATCTGAAGAATAATTCTCGAGATAAGAATAAAGATAGCTACTCGGATCATTAAAAGATAAGACTTCCAATTTTTGGGTTCGGTTACCAAACTTTTCGAAATCCAAATTGCAAGAGCAATCAAAATCAGCACAACATATAAGTTCTGTGCGATTGAAATTGATATGGCAGCGCAAACAGCCCACACCCACCATGTGGTGGCGTGATATTGAAATGTCTGCGCTGCCATTTTAACTATGCAGACTTTTTGTTTTTAACGATTAAGCCAATTGCAGCTGCGGCTAATAACAAACCGCCCAAGATCAAAAAGCTTCCATTGCCCTCATCAGATTCATCGACAGTTGATGTGGTAGCCATAGGTTCTGCATCTACTGAAGGCAATTCAACTTCTTCACCACAACCGGTGGATGGTAGGTTGTTCACCGCGCAAACCATTCCGCTTTCTTCGCGGCTTTCAAAAGCACTGCTCAGCAACAAAGAAGATGGATCCCCAGCTGTCACCTCTACACAGGCGGTTTGGGTTGGTAGGACCGCGGCGGCATCAGTTTCGTTTGAGTAGTCGGTTGCGTCACCGAAATCAACCACGACCGCAACCCGTGCAATTCCATCTTTTGCCTCAACGCCTGCGCAAATTGTTTCAAAAGTCTCTTCGGTGCGAGGTGCAAATTCATCGCCCACTTCAATGCCTGCGGTTATGTAACGCCAACCTTGAACTTGTCCGTCTTCGGCCGCTACATCAGCAGCACCTGTCATTGCCATTTGCCAAACACCATCGTTTAGTTGCCAATAGCTCCAGTAACGCCAAGCGCTTTCTGCGTTTGCTGAACTAATAGGTAAGAATGCAAATAGGAAAGTAAAAATTAATAATGAAGTTTTCTTCATGTTGACCTCTCAATTGATGAGCCAACGAATGCGTCAAAAGAAAAACCCTCTGCATACCAATTTGGGATGTACAGAGGGCAACTGTTGCCACCTACGTAGACCACGACGATTTTGGTGTTTGTTCTCGCCAGGTGCTCCGACTCGTTTGCTCTTGCAAACCTACGGTTGCGGGTCAGCGTCGGATTTTGACCGACTTCCCCTGGACTTCGAGAACCTTTATTAAGTTGTGTTACTAGCCTAACTCTACAAGTCAGTCTCGTAGCGATTTGGGTAGTTTTATTTCGCGTGGCGCTCCGCCGACCTTCACATTGGGCTTGGGTAGGCGCATTGAACGCAATGTCAGGCTGCGACTAATTCCATAGAAAGTAGCCCCTTTGAGTTCAGACTTATCGAATTGCTTTCGAAGCGCACGGCGCAGCAAGAATGCAAAGGCAGCAATATCAACCATTAGAGCCATCATTAACAAAATGAAGAACAAGTTGAAGTATCCAATAATTGTGCTGCTATTGGCGCTGTCGGCTGGGAAAGCCATGGTTGTTACCACCGATACAAAAGTGATTGGCATGAAGATTTCAGCCAAAGTTAAACGTGAATCGGTGTATTTTCGAACGAATTTTTTCACTGGCCCGCGATCGCGTGCTGGCAAGAATTTTTCGTCCAACGTGTACAACGCTTTTCTGGTTTGAATTCGCGCATCCATTTCACGTGTACGCATGGCAGCCCGAGCACGACGTTTGTCTTTCGGAATCTTCAAAGCCTGTTTGCGAGCAGCTTCGGCTTCTTTACGGCTTCGGGGGGCCTTACCTTTTGATTCGGATTCAGTCATGGCAAAAGCCTAACTAGCACTAGTCAATAGGTGCATCTGTGGCAGGCAAAGCCAGCATTCGGTCTAGTGCAATCTTCGCGTCAGCGGCAATTTGCTCATCAACAGTAATCACATTGTGGATTCGACCATCGGCCAAGGACTCTAGAACCCAAACTAAATGAGGTAGGTCAATTCGATTCATTGTCGAGCAGTAGCAAACCGTTTTATCTAAGTATGTAATTTGTTTGTCAGAGAATTCGCTAGCGAGTCTTCGCACAAGATTCAGTTCAGTACCAATTGCCCATTTCGAGCCGGCTGGAGCGGCATTCAGTATTTGAATAATTCTCTCGGTAGAGCCCACGAAGTCTGCATTTGAAACAACTTCATATTTGCATTCCGGGTGAACTAATACGTTTATTCCAGGAATTTCATTGCGTACATCAATCACGTTTTGTTCGGTGAAACGACCGTGAACTGAGCAATGGCCTTTCCATAAAATTACTTTTGCGGCTTTTAAAGATTCTGCAGTTTGGCCACCAAGTGGTTTGGTTTGATCCCAAATCACACAATCTTCAAGCGATAACCCCAAATCTAAAACTGCGGTGTTCCTACCTAAATGCTGATCTGGCAAGAAAAAGATTTTTGACTTCTGGCCAAAAGCCCAATTCATTGCCCGCTTAGCGTTTGAGGATGTGCAGACTGTTCCACCATTTCGACCGGTGAACGCTTTGATTGCAGCAGTTGAATTCATATAAGTAATTGGAATTGTGTCATCGGCGATACCCAGATTTTTGAACTCTTCCCATGCCGCATCAACTTGGGCGGCATTGGCCATATCCGCCATCGAACAACCCGCCTGCAAATCAGGCAGAATAACGTTTTGATTTTCAGCGGTCAGAATGTCAGCGCTTTCCGCCATGAAATGTACACCGCAAAAAACTATGAATTCAGACTCAGGCGAGTCAGCCGCTTTTTGTGCTAATTTGAAAGAATCTCCAGTTACATCGGCAAATTGAATTACTTCGTCACGCTGATAGTGGTGACCGAGAATAAATACTCGTTTACCTAATTTTGCTTTTGCATTTTTTGCACGCTCAACTAAATCTGCGTCACTTGCGGCCGGCATTTCCCCTGGGCAAGAAACGCCACGTTCACTCTGCAGATCGGTGTTTTGACCTCGCAATAAAAGGGAAAGCGGGCTGTGGTTCGGCTCCACGAAATTTGTGCTCACAGGGAAAGTCTCGCATGAAACCATGGCATAACCTTTTGCCATGCATATTGTGGTTTGCCCCGACAAGTTCGCAGGCACATTAAGCGCATCCGAAGCCGCTATCGCTATCTCGAACGGATGGCAACAATTTGCCCCACAAACTACCACCCAAATAATCCCAATTTCTGATGGCGGAACAGGTTTCTTAGATGCAATCACGACGGCTTTAAGTTTGCAGCGAGAACCGCTTCTTGTACGTGGGGCCACAGGCGAGCAAACTCTGGCGGAATACGCTTTCGACAAATCAACTGCCTATATAGAGGTAGCTCAAGTAGTCGGTAATCACTTGATTGAAGTAAATGAAGTTACTGCGATTTCTGCGAGCTCTTTTGGTGTAGGGGAGTTGATAAAAGCCGCTGTCGAAAAAGGTTTCAGAAAAATTGTTATCGGACTCGGGGGAACTTCGGTTAGCGATGGCGGTGCGGGATTATTGGCGGCACTCGGAGCCAAGGCATATGACGAAAATGGCAATCAAACTTTTGCACTTGAAAAGGGTGCGTCGAATCTGCAAGAAGTGGCACAGATTGACTTAATGCAAACTGAAAATTTTTTGAAAGATGTATCTATTGAGATTTTGACAGATGTTGACAACCCCTTACTTGGCGCTCGCGGTACGGCACAGGTTTTTTCCAGTCAAAAAGGTGCATCTGAAACACAAGTTAGTGAAATAGAAAATGCACTCACTCACTACTCAACATTGCTAGGTAAGAGATCTGATGGAAAAAATGCCGCAGTCTCGCTAGGTGCCGGAGCTGCTGGAGGACTTGGTTTTAGTTTGATTCGTCTAGGAGCTCATCGATCTGCTGGAATCGAACGGGTAATTGGCATTCTTGGATTGAAACAAGCGATTGCAAAAGCCGATTTAGTAATTACCGGTGAAGGGAAATTTGATTGGCAAAGCCTTGACGGCAAAGCCGTGACTGGCGTGGCAAAAACTGCTTTGAGTTTGGGTAAAGCAACCATTGTTCTTGCCGGTCAAGTTGAAATCGGCCGAAGAGACTGGCAATCGATTGGCGTTAGTGGGGCCTTTGCAATGGAGGAGTTTGTCGGACTTGATAGAGCATTTTCAGATTCGAAAGAGGTCTTGAGCCAACTAGCTGAGCGGGTCGCTCGCACTTGGAATCGCTAAATTCCATTCTTAGGTTAATCTTTGCCCATACGCACCTGAGGAGAAAAAATGGATGCAACCCAAATCGAAACCATGCCAGCTAGTACCACCACAACCGGCCTAGTTTTGACAGATTCAGCAGCTTCAAAAGTTAAGTCTTTAATTGATGCTGAAGGTGAAGCAGGTCTTGCGCTTCGCGTGGCAGTTAAGCCAGGTGGATGTGCAGGCTTCCAATATGACTTGTTTTTCGATAACAACTCACTCGAAGGAGACATCGTTAAAGAATTTCACGGCGTTAAAGTTGTAGTGGATCGCGGTAGCGCTGAATACATTAACGGCGCTGTTATTGACTACGTAGATTCACTAAGCGAATCTGGATTCAAAATTGAAAACCCACTTGCAACTGGTGGCTGTGGTTGCGGAAAGTCATTCTGCTAACCCCTGAACAAACTAGCGCGTCAGAAAACTGGCGCGCTTTTTGTTTGAGCAAAATCGTCTGGAGATGAAATGAAAATTGCAGTTACTGGATCAATTGCGACAGATCACTTGATGCGGTTCCATGGGAAATTTTCAGACTCTATTGTTGCTGAGAAGCTCGATCGAATTTCGCTCTCATTTTTAGTAGATGACTTGGAAATTAGACGTGGTGGGGTTGCACCAAACATTTGTTTTGGCATGGGCGTACTCGGATTGAAACCAATATTGGTTGGCGCGGTAGGACCAGACTTTTCAGATTACCGCTCATGGTTAGAACGTCATAATGTTGATACTTCCTCTGTTTTTGTTTCTGAAACCTTGCATACCGCACGATTTATATGCACAACTGACGATGACCAAAATCAACTAGCATCCTTTTATCCAGGCGCTATGTCTCAAGCACGCGAAATCGAACTAGGGCCTATTAACGAGAGAATTCAGGGCCTTGATTTAGTTTTGATTGGCCCAAATGATCCCGAAGCGATGCTGCGTCACACTGATGAATGCAAATTCCGCAAAATTCCATTCGTAGCCGATCCATCGCAGCAATTGGCTTGGATGGAAGGCGATGCAATAAAGGAATTAATTGATGGCGCGCATATCTTGATCACAAACGAATACGAAGCTGCTTTGATTGAACAAAAAACGGGCTGGTCATCGCAAGAGATCACAGACCGAGTCAATATTCGCGTAAAAACTCTCGGTGCAAACGGATGTGAGATCACAGAGCGTGGTGCTCAAACAATCTCAGTATCAGTTCCGGCAGAAGAAGTTAAAGCTGATCCAACAGGTGTTGGAGATGCTTTCAGAGCCGGTTTCCTCAGTGGAATCGCTTGGGGAGTTTCGCTTGAACGTGCAGCTCAGGTTGGTTCTTTATTGGCGACGTATGTGATTGAAACTGTGGGAACGCAGGAATATGACATAGCGCAAGAGAAATTTCTCAAGCGGTTCGCTAACACGTATGGCCAAGAATCTGCCGCTGAAGTTTCAGTTCATTTAAAGTGTTTGCGTTAGTTCACTAACAACAACCGGAATTGTCTCCAAGAATCTCTCTAAGTCAGATTCTTTGAAATTGATTGGGATTGAAAGTCTCACATTGCCAGCGCTTTTAACCCCCATCGCTGCAAGAACATGGCTTGATTGTGAGTAAGACACAGCACAAGCACTTCCTGAGCCAACCGCAATTCCATGTTTATCAAAAACTATGGCTGCTGTTTCGCTGTCCACGTTTTCAATGTCAAAGGAAATAAGATGGGGAAGCGAATCTTTGTCGCCGTGAATCGAAATCTGTTCAAACTCAGATAACTTTTCACAAATAGCAATAGAGAATTTTCGTATGCGCGATTCAGTTGCCGATACATCTTCAAGATTTTCCAAAGCAGCGCTAGCCCAAAGAACATCAAAAAAACTGGGCCACAAACTTGTTAATTTTCGGAGATTGAAATCTAAAGGATTTCTTTTTGAAATGATGTAGCAAACTGAGTTTGGTCCACCCCAAGCAGATGCGCGAGCTATCAAAACATCGCCGTGTGGAAGATTTTTAACTCTACCAATCCATTCCGTTGCATCAACAATTGCAATTGCTTTACTTTGTTCAACAATTGACGCTATATTTTCAATCACTCCAGTTTCTTGATTTGCAGCAGGTGCAAAAAAACTCGCATAACCATCGAATTTCGCAATTCGGCCGTTTAAATCAACAGGCAGCACCGGGCCGCCAAAACTTTGAATTGCACCTTTGCGCGCCACTGCACTTTTTGCAGCATCTGGAAAGGTATCGGAAAGGAGATCGAAAACGTTACCGAGGCGATGAACGGGTGTAACTTGATTTGGGCTAACTGAAAGTCGATTTGCAACGGTTTGAATAGCTAGATCTTGGGCATTTTGGGCCAATGCTGATTCGTGGTGTCGAGATTTCCCGTCATTCCAGGACAGCCCAAGCATGGCATTTGCCAGCTCCAAAATTTCAGGAGAGGGTTGCTGACCAGCCTGAGCATCTAGATAAATTCGGGTGTCCTTCATAGGGCAAGGGTAGTTAGGCAAATCTGCGAGTTAGGTCACATTTTCTATGGCCAAAAATAGGACAGGTGGAGAGTCGCGTTTGCTCTCACAGGAGTACCCTGAGCCCACTGAAAACAAGCCCAAAATCCATAGGTTTTGGCACAAAGTGATTGGATTGCATTTTGAAGAAGCGGATGCTCGGATTACTCACCGTGAGTGCTTTCGTTTTGACAGGGTGTAGCGGTGACGACTTCCTTCGAATGGGTATGCCAGAGCCAGCTACCAAAGAAGGTCCAATCATTGAATCCCTATGGACAAACTCATGGCTTGCAGCGTGGTTGGTTGGCGCACTTGTTTGGGGCCTTCTGATTTTCGCAATGCTGCGCTACCGTCGCAAAAAAGGTGACGGTATTCCAGAGCAAACTAAATACAACATGCCAGTTGAAATTCTCTACACCCTTGCTCCGCTGGTCATGATCATGGTGCTTGCAGTTTTCACATGGCGAGATCAAACCGAATTGACCGCACTGACAGACCGCCCAACTCACACCGTTGGAGTTGTAGGTTTTCGTTGGTCTTGGACTTTTAACTACCTTGAAGAAGGCGTTTACGAAGTGGGAACTCCAGGACAACGTCCAGTTCTTTATCTTCCAAAAGATGAAACTGTACGTTTCGAACTTACTTCGCCTGACGTTATTCACTCATTCTGGGTTCCATCTTTTTATCACAAGATGGATGTAATTCCAGGTCGAGTAAATAAATTTGAATTAACTCCAAATAAATTGGGAACGTTTGCAGGGAAATGTACTGAATTGTGTGGAGCTGATCATTCAAGAATGCTCTTCGATGTGAAGGTAGTTTCTCGCGCACAGTATGAAGCACATATTCAGAGCCTTCGCGATGCGGGCCAAGTAGGGGTTCTTGAATCTGGTAGAACTACAGACGCAGCAGGAGTAACTCAATGACAATCCTCTCTGACCGCCCGACCAACGCTTACGAAACTCGTGCACCACGTGAACAACGTATAGGTCGCACAGTTGTTAAGTGGATTACTTCAACCGACCATAAAACAATCGGTTACATGTACCTAATTACTTCAATGGTTTTCTTTGCGCTTGCTGGGGTTATGGCGCTTGCGATTCGTGCTGAGTTGGCTCGACCAGGATTGCAATTCCTGAACAATGATCAGTACAACCAATTGTTTACGATGCATGGAACCATCATGTTGTTCCTGTTTGCAACACCACTATTCGTTGGTTTTGCAAACATCATCATGCCGCTGCAAATTGGTGCACCGGACGTGGCGTTCCCTCGCCTGAACATGTTGGGTTATTGGCTGTTCTTGTTCGGTGGCATCACGGTTGTGGCTGGGTTCTTAACTCCGGGTGGTGCGGCAAGCTTCGGTTGGTTTGCGTATGCACCACTTTCAAACGCAGTTAATTCACCAGGCGCTGGTGGTGACATGTGGTTAATGGGCCTTGCTATTGGTGGTCTTGGAACAATTCTTGGTGCGGTTAACTTCATCACCACTATTTTCACAATGCGTGCACCAGGCATGACCATGTTCCGAATGAGTATTTTCACTTGGAACACATTGCTTACAAGCGTTCTGGTTTTGATGGCATTCCCAGTTTTAGCTGCAGCACTTATTGTGCTTGAAGTAGATCGCAAATTTGGCTCGGTTGTATTTGAGGCTGCAAACGGTGG
>JACCDO010240632.1_pt1 | contig 29528 bp, 31 predicted proteins | sample 7446101 | NCBI WGS metagenome assembly JACCDO01 (sample SAMN15323440, study PRJNA562643) | freshwater metagenome | isolation source: river surface water | place: USA:Blue River Watershed | collected 2017-08-16
CCATCAAAATCAGCATTGTATGGCTTACATACAAGCACATTTAATCTAAAAGTACTAAATGGTAATATCTTAATTTTGTGTGTCATCATACTCATTCTGTGTAATGTAGGTTGTCTATTAAATAAACAAACATCTCCATCAATTAAATGACGGTGTACAATATCACCAACTTCTAAATTATCAGCAATTTGTTGAACATCAACATGTTTAAGAGAAATATTTTTATGCATGCCATTTGAAGTTTTGGTTACTGTTTTTGCACCAGGATAATTTTTTGGACCATTCCGCACCATACTTTTCATTTTATTAATATTATATTTAGTAACAATCTCAGGAAAAGTTAAATTCATAGCAATTTTTTTTGGAACACCATATTGATCAATATTAATATTTGGATCAACAGAAATAACTGTACGTGCAGAATAATCAACACGTTTACCCATAATATTTCCACGCAATCTACCTTCTTTTCCTTTTAAACGCTGTGTAATTGCTTTTAAAGGTCGTAGAGAAGATCTTTGTGCTGTTGGATGAACACCTGGAATTTCATTATCCATATAAGTGGATACCAAATATTGTAAATATCCTTGATAATCATCTATTTTTTTGCTATTACTATTACTATTTTCTAATACCTGTTTTAACATTTTATTCGATTTTACAATATTCGCTAAAGCATAAGTTAAATCATCTTCAGAACGTTGATTATCTGATTGACGAACAGATGGACGCACTGAAGGAGGTGGAACTGCTAAACTTGTCACAATCATCCATTCTGGTCTACTATAAACTGATGATAAACCTAGGAAATTAACATCTTCATCTTTAATTTTTTTCAATATTTGATAACAAATCAATGGAGTAAAATTCTGCTGTTTAAGAACTTTATTATCTTTTAATGCATTTTGTGAAAATTCTGCATAAATTTGTATAATATTATTCTTATCTTTAATACTAGCAGCACCATTTAAACGAACATATTTTGTTGGTTGAAGTACAAAACAACCTCCATTATATGAACATTTTTTATTCTTTGCGCATAATGCAACGCAAGTAACAAATCTATTATAACCTTTTTTTCCTTCCAATTCTTTTAATATATTTGGATCATTTTTATCTAATAATAAGTTCGAACATCTAAAACAAACACACTTCAATAATTTTTCAACATATGATATAAAATGATGATTAAATACTGGAAGTGCTAGATCAATCTTTCCGAAATATCCTGGACACAGTTCAGCCTTTTTTTCATCAGTAGGGCATATTATTGATGCATCAATTGATCCCATATTATGATCAAATAACCCATTATTTTTAGGTATATTTGAATCATAAGTATCAGGAGTCAAAATATCTGCAACAGCACCTCTTTTAATATCTTGATGACTAAAAAGACTGAACTGAATTTCGTTTATAGATTCCAAATTATCTATGTTTTGTAATTCGTGTAATAAGTGAGTCATTAGGATATATATTATTATGGTATTTAATTTTTTAAGTTCGAAAATAAATCATATTTTTTTATATTTTTTAAAAAAATATGAATAATTTTATAAAAGATTAAAGTTATTTTTATAAAAAATTATAAAAGACTATTAAATTTTTTATAATTTTTATTTTACAAATTAATATTCATATTCATATTTAATATGTATTATTGCTCTTTTACAAAAATCAAAAATATTATTAAAATTATTATTTATTAAATAATTTACTTCAAACCATTTTGCTTTATCATTACTTGATAATTTAAGAATTTCAGGTATTTCAATAATGTTATATACCATTTTATTATTCGCAATCCATAAAACTCTATTATTTTTATGAATAAATTCTTTTATATACTCAATAATTAAATTTAATGAGTTAAGATCGTATATATTTTTTAGTTCTTCAATAAATTCTCGTAATGCTGTTTGTTTATATCCTTCCATATAATATTCATTAATTCTTTTATTAAAATGCCATTCTCTTTTACCACCTGGAAAATTAAATTTTAATTCATTTCTCCTTTCTTCTTTTATCATAAATATATTTATATTATTATTTTTTTTATAGTATAATAATATACTTGATGAACAAAAACCTAATCTGTCATTAAATTTTAAATCATATGAAAAATAATTTTTTTTTGATACTAATTTTTTATATTCAATAAATATAAGACATTCCTTTAATCTATGATAATAATATTCATCACAAAAAGGGCAATAAAATGTACAATTATTATGTTTTGTATATATAAAATCCATTTTTAATTTTTATTTTATTTTTCAAAAAAACTAACATTAGAATATTTTTATTTTAATATTTAATATAATATAATAATCTTATAATATTTAAGAATATATAATAAATATTTTTCAATTTTTTATTGAAAATTAATAAATTCTTATAATCTATTTGATAGCAAGTTTATTTTCAAATCGATATTTTCTCATTCCATACTTTTTATATTCATAATCAGTCATTTTTTTTATAATAATACAATTTGATCCAAATGATATCATTGATATATATTTTAAGTTATCATAATCTATTTTATTATATTTTTTTAATGCATTTTTATTTTCATCATTTAAAAACTCTCTATTTACAATATCTAAAATATTTTTAAATATTTCTACAATATTATTTTCTGCTTTATATCCAGCATTAATATTATATCCATATAATTCTGATTTTTTCCAATAAGATGTTTCAATATCTTCTATTATATAAACACCTCCATAATCAAGACATTCATTAAATAGATAGTTAAATGTTTTTAATTGATGTTCAGGAACATGACTACCATCATCTATTATAAACATACATTTTCCAATTTTTTTTACAACTTTTTTTAAATCAGTCTTTTTTGATTGGTCACCTTTAAAAATTTCACCTCTTTGATACTTATAATTTTTATCATTATTATCTAAACCATATATACTAGCATTAGGAAAAAAGTCTAACCACATTTTTAATGATCTTAAATCATCAACACCTATTTCCAATACATTCATATTTTTATATTTTAATGGAATTAAAAAATGATCATAAAACCTTTCATATCCATGATGAGTTAATTTATTTGTTTTATATTGAATACCGGCTTTATACATAATAATATTATATTTTATAATTTTTTATTTTTATTTTTATTTTTTTTATTAAATATAATAATCATTAAACTTTTCAACAAATTGTAATTTATGTTGATTAAATTCCTCATTTGGATAATGAACTATAAAAGTTTCAATATCACTAGATTTATTAAATGTTCTTTTATGAGAAAAATTTGAATTAGAATTTGTTTTTTTATTATCAATATAAAATAAAAAATCATCTATAAATTTGTTTATACAAACATATTTAACATTTTCATTTTTATATTCATCTTGTAAAATAAATTTTATTTTTTTAATAAAAGAATCAACAATACTAATATTCATCATAATTTTATCTGTGTTAAATACAGAATTACAATTATATTCTAAAATATATGCAAATGTGCCATATTTTATTATTATTTTTTCTATTTTTTTATATAGCTCTGATTTTTCTATTGTCTCTTCATTTTTTTCCATATTTGAAAGATATTTCTTTATTAAGAGTTATCAAGTATAAGTTATAATTAAAGTATATAAATATTAAATTTTCTCTGTCATTTTTTTACAATAAAAAAATGATTTTTATTTTTTTACAATAAAAAAACTATTTACATTTTTGAATATCATATTTTCCAATATAATATGCATTCATCTTTTTATCAAATTTTTTATCCATACTTTCTATGGTTTCATACAATTGCATATATTCATCAGTTGGTACAAGTATTGCATTTTTATCATCTTCATTATTTGAAATATATTCTAATTTAATATAAATTTCACCATTTTCATTTAATAATAATAATGATTCATTTTTATTAATTAAATAAGATATATCTTTATCTAATTTACTATTATACAATATCATTGCAGTGTACATATCGTATTTTTTTAAATATAATTTCCATGATTTTAAATTTTCTTTATTATAATTTTCTTGAAATTCAAACTCTTGACACTGTGAACATCCTAAATTTTTTAAAAATAATGTTAATAAATCAGACATATATAGTATATTATAAAAAAAATAATAAATTTTTACATAAAAATATATAAAGTTTTATTTATAATAAATTTTAATTATGTTAAAAAATATTATTAAAAATATATCATATTATTCAAGAATTTTAGATAATAATGATGTTATTATACCATGTAAATATTGCATTTTTTATATTAAAAATACAAATATTAAAAGTATTATAGATAATAAAGGAAAATGTGGAAAATATCTTGATATAAAAAAAGACCCTTTATGTGAAACTATTGCAAAAAAAAAATATTGTGACAACAATCCAAAATATTTTATTTATTAAATCGTTTTTATTTTATCTTTTTTTTTCTTAAAAAACTTTAATTATGATTAAAGATTTTTTAGAACAATTTTTATTTTTTCCAAATAAAGATATTAAAAAAACACCATCAATATTAAATATCGATTATGTAGATGTTTTTGTAGAATATAATGAAGATAAATATCATGGATGGTATATACAAGGGAATTATAAAAATAGTATAACTGATAATAAAGTTATATTTTTTTTTCATGGAAATGCTGGAAATATTTGTTTTAGATTTAATTATATTGAAAAATTTTATGAACTAGGATTTTCAATATTAATATTTGATTATCCAGGTTTTGGCTTAAGTACTGGTATTCCAAATGAAAAATCATGTATAAAATGTGCTGACCTATTTTATCAATATCTAATAAAAGAAAAAAACTTTTCATCAAATAATATTATATTTTATGGAGAGTCTATTGGAGGATCATTATCATCATCATTAGCAAATATTTATAATGCTAAATATTTAATTTTACAATCAACTTTTACTGATATTAAAGAAATTATTAAAAATATAATAAGTTTTAATATATTTATAAAGGATAATATAGGTTTTGAAACATTAGAAAATTTAAAAGTTAGGTTTAAATTAAATAAATTAAAAAAAAAGATGAAAACACTTATTATTCATAGTAATGATGATGAATTAATTGATATTAGTCATGCAAATAAATTATCTGAATTTAGTGATAGTATATATATATGTAATGGATCTCATTCAAATATAAATATTGACTCTGATTTTATATTTAATTTATTATCATTTATAAAAGACTAATTATAATCTTAATTATAAAAAAAATATATATAATAATTATATAAAATATGAGAGAAAATTTTACTATAAAAATACCAAATAGTATTAATTTTGGAATTTTACCAAAAGTATTAATATCTTTAATTATCTCAATAATAATAATATATCCTATTTTAGGTTTAACTTCATTACAATCTATTTTAAGTATAATAATATTATTTTTAATAATATATGTTATTATATCTTCAATGACAACTGAAAATTTATCAAATGAATTACCATCAACTTTATATCCATTAATGCCTCATACTGGATTAGATGGTATTAGTTTAAATAGTTATGTTGCTGGATTACAAACAGATCGTTATATATAAAAATTTAATTACCAATATTACTCCAATATTTAATAAATATTACTCTAATATTTATTAAATAATATTATTTAATAAATATTTAATAAATATTAACAATTTTTATTAAATATATATTTAATAAATATATCATTATTAAATAGAATATTATGAGTTATCCATATGATTATTTTAAAACTTTAAAAAATATATCATTAGAAAAATTAAAAAAAGAATCTGATATTAGTTATATTTTTTCATATAATAAAGAAGAGTCGCTATTAAATGATTATAAATTAGAAATAAATGAATATAAAAAAAAATTTAAAAATAGTGATACAATTTTTGATATATTAAAAAAATTATCAGACATTTTTGAATCAAATAAAAAAGGATCATTAGATAAATTTTTTAAAGCTTTAATAATTTATAAAAATGATATTATTAATAATAATCAAAATATCAAAGATTTTGAATTATTTTTTAAAAAAATAAATAATTTAAAATTTAACAGTTATAATAAAAATTTAATAATTAACAATCCAATAAATTTTAAAAATATTGAATTTAAAATTGTGAAAAAAGATTATTTTAATTATATAAATACTTATGATAATATTAATAGAGAAAAACTAAAACAAAATATAGATACACTTTTATTAGGAAGTGTTATTAATTTAACATTACCTTCTGTCGGTCTTATTAATAATATTTTATCTTCAAATAAATATAATTACGTGGATTTTATTAATGAATTAGTAAGTTATAAAAATGATAATGATAAAATTGAAAAAATACCTTTAAAAAAAATATATATTGGTGAAAATATAGCAGATAGATTATTAAATTTAAATTTAAATAAAATAGGTACTAACATAGAATATAATTTTAATAATGAAAATATGAAAAAATTAATTATTAGTATGATTGAAAATATTGACATTAAATTAGTTGATATTTTTTATGTATCTAAAAAAATAAAACAAGAATTTATAATACCTTATAAAATTGAAAAATATCCAACTAAGGAGAGTGAAATAGTTAAAATGAAAAAAGGTGATGTAGAAAAAATTAATAATTTTGAAAAACTTGTTAAATCAAATAATGATATATTATCTTATGTATGTAATGAATTATTTAATAAATCTAAAGAAGAAGGAATTAAAAATTTAGAAAAGAAAAATTATAAAAACGTTTTAGCATGTTATTTATTTTATATTATTAATTTAATATATAGTATAACAAAATCATATATTGATAGTATAGATGAAATTTTAAAAAATATTATAGATTCAAAAGAAAAAAGATTTAGAATTTTGAATATTAAAGATGCATTTAATTATACATCATTATTAAGTAAATCATTATTAAATTTTAATAAAGTATTATTCAATAATTATTATAATTTATTTATACCATCTAAAATAAGTTCAGGAAATTATGGTATGAAAATAGATGATGAGTATAATTGTTATATTCCAGAATCAACTTTTTTAGGAATGAATGAAATAATTTATGATGAATATCCTTTTAGTGCTTCTACTTATAATAATGAAATTAAAGTTGATAATAATAAAATAATAAATTTTATATCAATATTTAAATCTAAAAATGATCTATATAGTTCAACATTAAAATTAGAATTTGGTGGTTTAATTTATAATTATGAATTATTAAAACAATCAATACAATCTTTATTAGAATATTATAAAATATTAGAAGAAAATAACAAGTTTTCAATTTTTATTATTGATAAATTAATTGATAATTTTAAAAATAAACAAAATATACCATTAGAGTTTGTTGAAGAGTATAGAAATTTAATAACTACAAATCCAAATAATGATAAAGATCTTGAAAAAAAAATAGTAAATAAATTTGATATTCAGCTTAAATTATCAACTGATTATTTTCTTAGATTAACAGATGTTCGAAATAAGATAAAAAAAATTAAGCAAGCAGATATACATAATTTACATATTTTGGAAGAAATATTACAATTAGATTTTATAGCATATCGCGGAAAAGCATTATTTTTAACTATTATTTGTGAAAAATTAATAACTAACACAAAATTAAAAAATTCATTATTGAAAATATTTTCTAACAAAAAAGAGGAAAATATGAAAATAATACAAAAATATTTAAATAAATAATAATTATTTTTTATGAAAAAAGATATTATATATATTTAGTATGAATAATGAAAAAGAAAATATTTTTTTAAAAAAGATTAATAATGAATCAATTGAATTTTTCGATAAATGTATTAATATTCTTGATTTAGATAATCAAAATAAAGAAATTTTTTATTATTTTTTATATAATGATTTAATAAATATAAATAAAAATAAAAATAATAAAATTAATTTTAAAGATATTAATATAAAATCAATTATTGATGATCCATCATATACTTTAAGAGAAAATTTAGAAAATATTAAATCTAAAATAAATAGTGAATATCTTGATGAGTTTAAAAAAAATATTTTAAATAAACAAAATGAAGTAAAGAAAAAAATTTTAGAATGTGATAATGATATAAATACAATAAAAAAAATATATTATACTGTTTATATTGAAAAGTTTTTACCAATAAATAGTAAGGATAATACAATTTTTAAAAATAAAACTGTACTATTTATTAATAATTATAATTATCAATATAAATTAGGATTATTTTTTGCTAAAATAATTTTTAGTTTAATAAAGATAAAAAAAGTAAATAATCCAGACAATGATTTATTATTAAAAACGTATTTTGATAATTTTTTTGATGTTAATAATTATAATGAAAATTATTTAGATAGTAATGAAAATATTAATGATTTTAAAAACATTGATATAAATTTTAGATATTGGGTTGTACTTGTATTTATGACCGGGCAATTTTTTAGTGATAATAGTAATTATTATTATATTTTTAATAATATAAAATTTGAAGAACATATTAGTAAATTATGTGTATTAGAAAAGTCTGTAAAAAAAGATAAAAAAAACAAAAAAAACAAAAAAAAGAAGAAAAAGATGCATGGTGGAAAAGAAGATGATAAAAAAAATGAAAAGAAAAAAGATGATAAAAAAAATGAAAAGAAAAAAGAAGATAAGAAAAATGAAAAAAAGAAAGATGATAAGAAAAGTACATTGGATCCAAGAAAATTTTATGATATAGTTTTAAAAAATTCTTTTATAAATGAATCAGAGTCATTATATGATATTTATTATCTTAATTTTAAAGAAAATATTAAAAAATATTTTGTAAAAGAACTTAATAATTATTTTATTAATTATAAATTAAGTGAATATAATGCTGATAATATTTTATTACCAAATCCATTTGATTCAAATAAAGAAAAATTAAAATTAAATATGTACACTGATTTTAAGAATAAAAAAATAGATCAAAATAATATAAAAATTGTTTTTAATAATTTAAAATATAATATATTTAATTTTTTAAAAATATATTTAAATTCAGAAAATATTGAAATTACAAATAATTTTCTATTAGAAGTAAAAAAATATATAATTCTACTATTATTTTATTTATATAGTTTAAAAAAAAATATATACAAAGAATATTTAAAAATAACTTCTGAAATATTTAATATTTCAGTAAATAATCAAAAAAAAAATAATAAAAAAAATAATGAAACTAAAAAAAATAATGAAACCAAAAAAAGTAATCAAGCTAAAAAAAATAATGAAGGTAAAAATAATGGACAAAATAAAAAAATTCTTAATAATTCTTTAGATATAAATATTAAAAAAATAGAAGATAATATTAAAATTCTTAAATCACAAAAAAATATATCAAATTACCATAATAAAATATTAAAATTAGAAAATGATATGAAAAAATTAATTATACAAAAATATTTAAAAAAATAAGTTATTTATGAATAGATTGAATCAATTGATCGCGCTAAATCACTATATATACATGCGAAAAAACATGGTTTATAATAATCAAGTGATGAGTATTTTCTATTTGCTGTTAAGGGATTACTAATTTTATTACCACTTGCATCTACATCAATTACATCTGTTGAACCAGGTTTATGTGACCAATACATACTTTTATCCTGTCTATACCAATGGTAATCATTTTTTGGATCAAGTGCCAAGAAAACTTTATAGAATCCTGGTAAGCATGCATTATCATGTTTTTCTAAATAACTTCCTGGTGAATCTTTCTTTAGGCGTTCTCTAAAAGCTTTGCAATCATAATCATCATCTTCAATATGATTGAATCCAGATGCATATCCAGGTTGTGCCTTAGAGTCAAGTTCTTTTACAATTTGACCTAATGCATATGTATAACAATTATGACTATTTTTAATATTTGAGTTTTTATTCCATAATTCTGGTTTATATTCTAATTCTGAACCTGATAATGGAGAAAATTTTTTATTAAAATTAAAACGGTCATTCTCATTTATTAAATATTCATTATTTTTAAATTTTTTTATTTCCATTATATATGGTTTATTTGATTTATTACCTCCTTTTTTAAAATTATATTTAATATCTTTTATTTTCTGCTTTTTTTTATCTTTATTCATATTATTAATGATAGCTAAGATCTTTTTTTTATTTTATTAAAAATAATATAAATATTTAAAGAAATAATATATTTGTATATATATATGTGTACATAAAATATTATTTTTCGTGATATTATCCGATAATAATATTTGTTTTAATATTTCTTATATAGTGGTAATAACTATAATGTTAAATATTATAATAATTAAATTTTTTAATTATTATAAAAAAGTACTTAAAGAAATAGTAATTAATATAATTACCAAATTATTTATATAAAATATCTATTTTTCGTGATATTATCCGATAAATAATATTTGTTTTTAATATTTATTGAATACATGAAATATAATAATATAAATTATGATCATGAATTCATATAATATAGTGGTAATAACTATATAATAAATATTATAATAATTAAAGTTTTTAACTATTATAATATACTTAATCTAATTTTGAAAGAATATATATAAATTTATCATTATAATAAAATAATATTTAATTATTTGAATTAAATAAAAAAATTGATTAATTTATTTTTAAGATTATAATGTTAATTAAATAGTATTACTAAATACAATTATAAATAAATTAATTTTTTATCACAAAAAATCTATTATATCTATTAAAATAAGTTTACATCATAAGAGATAATTTTAATATATTTTGACAATATATTATAATTATTTAATAAAAAAAATTGATTAATTTATTTCTAAGGTAACTGTTTAATATCTTCTAGTACAAAGATATTCCCTATAATTTAAAAAATCCCCAAGAATATTCATAATTATGAGCAACGATTTTGAAAATGTTAAAGAACCTAAAGAAAAAAAAGAGAAAAAAAATAAAAAGAAAGCTCTTTTAACAAAAAATAATGTTGAAGAGACGTTTTTTCTATCAGATCTCTTATGTGATGGTGCATGTATTCGTTGTATGAATAGATCTTGTAAAATTGACGAGCCTCATGGTATTAATTTCCCTGAAAAGATGGGTATATTTGTTCAAAATCCATCATATATTGCTGGAATGGATAAAGTATTTAATGATGCAAAAGTCGATTTTAATGGGAAACAACCTTTTTATACAATTTGCAATTACATTAATGGAAATTGTCGTAATTGTAAAAAAGGCCGAATCAAACATATTCAATATAATGAGCATGAAAATATTGCATTATGTTATCCAAGTTTAGATAATAATCGCAATAAAATTACTATTGGTGTTCATATTGACATTAAATTAGTCATGAAAGGCAATAAATTCGAAGCTTCAATTATTCCTGTAGAAATTATCTATGAAGAAGAAAATGTTGAGAATGTTAATCCCAATAGTGAATCATTAATTGATGAATGGCCTGTTTTAAACAATTTCAAAAAAAATGATGTTCAAAATCAAATTACAAAAAGCAACTCTTTTCTTGATGCTTTAAAGCTAAATTCGAAGAAAGATGAATTTGAACATTATGAAGAAATGTATGAAAATAACCAAAAAAATTATGAAAAAGAGAATATAAATTATGAAAAAAAAAATAAAAATTTTGAAAATCACGATTTTAATAAATATGACGAAAATAACGATTTTAATAAATATGACGAAAATAACGATTTTGAAAACAAAAATTTTGAAAATAATGGTTTTAATCAATACCATTATAGCTTAGTAGAACGAAACCATTTTTTGGAAGAAGAGGTAATTCGTTATACTGAATTAATTAATTCTCTAAAGGAAAGAAATATTTCTTTAGAGAAGAAGGTTGACTCTTTACAAAAGAAAATTGATTATGATAAAGTTGTTTTTAAACATGCAGAAAAATATGATGAAATATTATATAATCTGAATCATTTAAATAACTCTATTAGTGATCAATTTTATGAATCAAATTACTCAGAATACATAATACTTTAAAATTTAATTATAATTTTTAATAATTTATATATTATTATTTAATTTATTAATAATATTTAATTTATTAATAATATTTATTTTATTAATAATATATAAATTATTTATATATTATTAATTCTTACTTCTTCAATAATATTTTTAAAAATATCTTTTTTATACTTATCATTTGATAATTTAAAAATAAATGCCTGATTTGCCATAAATTTTTCAATATTATAATTTTCCATAGTATTAATAGATAAAAAAAGATCTTGTATATTTTTACAAATAACATTCATAGAGTGATGACCATAAAGATCAGGATTCCATTTATTATTATGGTAATATTCATATGATCTTTTTCCAGTAATTCTTAATGGATATACATAACTACTATTACTTTTATTTTTATATATTAATCTAAATATATAAACAATTGATCGATAATCAAGGTATAATAAAGCTTTATCAACTTCGCTTTTATCAATATCTAATTCTTCATATTTTAATTCCTTTAAATCTTCTATATTTTCATTTCCATAACATTTCATTGATTTTTCAAGATCAATAATTCTTTTTTCAAAAGTATCAAGTTTTGTTAAAATTTCTTTTTGACTATCATAAATTTTAGAAGAAATACTAATTATTTCTTCTAAAAAATTATTATAATTTGTATTATTATTTACTTTAATAAATTTTGGTTTAATTGTTTCCATATTTTTATATTTTATAGTAGAAAATACTATAATATTTTTTATTTTTATAATTCATTTTTTTATTTTTTATTAAAAAATAAATTATAAATTATTAAAAATATTTTAGTATTTTGTATAACTAAAATATATAAAAATATGTTAATTATATTAAAATTATAAAAATCTAATAATTATAATAAATGAATGATTATATAAATAATAAAATAATTGAATATATTAAAGAAAATTTTGAAAATCTAACTAATTATAATGCTTTAAAAGATGAAATTGATATAATAATAAATAATTTAGAAAATACTGTATGTGCTATACCATACCCTGATATATCAAGTTATAATATTAATGGTATTAATGAAATTAATTCTGGAATTAACATTTCATATTTGATACCAAATTTATTTAGAGAATGTTATTTAAATGATAGTTTAAAAATTCCTAATATATGTCCAACATTTATTTATGAAACTTCAACTACTCATTATTTTAGTTTACTTGCAAATGAAAATATAATAAAATCATTTTTATATTTTAATTTTCCTGTAAATATTAATGTATATAATAGTAATAATAATTTTTTAGAAAAAATTCTTAGATTTAAATATCAGTTAGAGAAAAAAAAATATAATACAACTTATGCATCCTATACAAATCCATTAAATCTTTATAATGAAATATATTCACCAAATTCTATGATTACTAAATTAGTATCTTTTATAAATTATTTAACTAATAGTAATAATGCAATAAATAATAATGTTAATATAAATAATTTTTACATATCATGGGATTTTACAGATAAGTGTTTATGTTATGATGGTATTTTAAATAATACATATATTACCGGTAATAGATATTATGATTATATTATTACAAATTCATATGGAAATTTAATTTATATATTAAATAATACGGATTATAATTTATCAAATATTGATGTATTAATTTTTGAATTACTTATTAAAAATGATTTAACAACATTACTTAAATATGTAAAAGATGTATTTGAGGATATTTTAATACAATTCCAATATTATATAAGTGGAAGATATTATTGTGAAAAAGATTATATGAGTATTACAAATATACCAAATTTATTATATCTATATAAAAAATTTTATAATAATCAAATAACAACTTATGAAAAGAGTTTAAAAAGTACTTCTGTTGTAAATATTATTCCAGAAACAATAAGTATATTAAATTATGCAAGATTGTTTAGTAGCGTATATTTAACAGAAGAACCTGATCATTATTATGTTAAATATTTTCCACTAAATGGTTCTAATGGTCCAGATGCTCTTATAATTTATTCAAACTATACTTATTTTGATTGGTTTGAAACAATAGTAGGTCCAATAAGTTTTTACTATTTTTATTTAAATATAACATATCCATCAGGAGTAGAATTATCTAATATTTATTTAACAAGTAGTACTCCATATAAAAAATTTGAATACCTTGATGAATTTGTTGTAGATTTTAATCTTTTTTTTAGTAGCAGCGCTGGTAGTGGCATAGATCATCCAAAAATTGAGTATGAAAAAATTATATATACAGATGATGGACGTACAACTGGAAATTATCCTGGAGCAGGAGTTTTGCCCTATATTGAAGGTACATATCCAAATAGTCAAAATTTTTGCTATATAGTCCGTTATTATGCAAAAGTTTTAGATCATCCAGTTTTAGTTTTAAATTATATTATTTATTTATCGTTACAAACATATAGTCCATATACTTATGGTAATGAAGTAAGTGGTTATGGATTAGCATTAATTCTTTATGCAAATAAAAATGATTAAAAAATATATTTTAATTTTATAAATAAAAATTTTATTTATAAAATATTAAAAAAATAATATTTATTTATTCGCTTCCAAAAAAAGCACCTTTTCCAATACTAAAATCACTTAATTTAGTTATCATCTCTTTATTACTTTTTTGAATTTCTTTAATTAAATCTTTAATTGATATCATTCCAATAAATTCATTGTTTTGATCATCAATTATAAGAAGATGTCTAATATCTTTAAACATCATTTTTTGCATACATACATCAAGAGTATCATCTTTTCTTGCAACAATAATGTTTGGTCCATATGTGCAAATATCTTTTACTTTAATATCATTATTAAATTTACCTAATGCGGCAACTTTAGTGATGTAATCTCTTTCTGAACACACACCAACAACTTTATTTGCTTTATCTGTAACAGCTAAACATCCAATATTGAAAGCATTAAATCTAATAACAGCTTCTTGTACATGACTTTCCTCATTAATTTTAAAATCAATTTTATGATAACAACTTTGTTTAAAAAGTTTAAATGCAGATAAACTTTTTAGATTATCTGATGTAAAATTTCGTTTTATAAAGTTTAAATTTTTGATCATTTTGTATATTTAGAATAATAACTATTATTTTAAATATCTTTTATAATATTTATTTTTATATAAATTTAATAACTAAAAAAATAAATATTATAAAAGATATTTAAAATAATAATTATAATTTTATTTATAAAAATGATAAACTATTTTAAAAAAATAATGCCTTTATTTTTTTTAATAAATTTTTCGCATTCTTTTTTAAAGAATATTGTTCCAAAAAAAATTGTTAGAGTTAATTCAGTTGTTAGTAATGATATATATAATGAAATTTATTATGATATATTTAATAAGAATTTTTTTAATAAAACAATGCCGTGCTATTCATTAACATTACCAGGACCAGGACCTGATGAAACAAAAATATGTAAAAATTGTAAACATTTTATTCAAAATGATTTTTTTAAATTTAATTATATTAGTAATAATGTAAATATTACTTCAGATATATCAGGAAGAATTATTGAAAATATAAATATTAATACTGGTTTTTGTAATAAATTTAGTTTTACAAATAAAATTACAGGAGACGAGCAAAAACTTTTTGCATTTGTATGTAGATCAAATGAAAGACTTTGTGGTAGTGAAGGAGTATATTATGAAGATAAAGATTTATAAAATTAGAAAAAAATATATATAACACTAAAAATAAGATAATATTATTCCAAAATTTATTTTATAAAAGTATCTTGTTGAGGTACAATTATTTTATTTATCCATTCAACATTATTTATAATTTCTTTTAGTTGATTAAAAGTTTTAATATTTGGTATTTCAAATCTCTTTCCTAAAAAATTATAATAAATTATTTTATTAAAATTTGTAAAAGTATAACTATATAACTCTAACCAACCTACAAAATCATCACAATTTAACTCATTAAAATACATAAATGCTCTAAAAGGTGATAAACTAATATTTTCATATTTATTTTTAAATTTTATCCAAGAATTATATATTGTTTTCCAATATTTTTTCCATTTATTTATATTTCTTATTACAAATTTATTATAATTTATATTTTTACCAATATTATTTGATAATTTTATTTCTTCATTTCCTTTTTCTATTATTTCATCTAATTCTTTCCAAGATATATTATAAAGATCTCCTATTAAATTTCTAATATTTATTAATCTATTTGTTTTACTACTTTTATCAATAGGATTAAAGCCAAAATAACTATAAAAAGTATTGCCTTTTTGTAATAATTTTATTATTTTTAAAGGTATTTCTGTACTTTTAAAAAAATTATTTCTTTTACATTCAATATATGAAGAATCTTTTAATGAACAAGATTTAATATTTAATCTATATAATATTTGTAAAACAAATATCATTATTTCAGATCCTGAATAGAAATCTGTTTTACTTATATTTTCAATAATCGCATAAAAATTTGGTTTTAATAATATTTCAAAAATTTTATATCCTGAAGTACCTCTTTCAATACTTGATATTTCTATATTTCCATTATTTTTTAATATTATATTTGTTTTTATATTATATCTTTCAACTTTCATATTTCCATTATTCTTTAATTTTATAATTTTAATTGGTCCTATAAAAATATAATTTCCATTTATATTTATATTTATATTATTGCTTAAATTCCAAGGATCAAATATATTATTCATAATATATATATATTAAATAACTTTTATATAAAATAAATATATAAAAATTAAAAACAAAAATATTTTTTTAAGAATATAGTATTGACATTAAATTATAATTATAATTTTTTTCCAATAATGAATGTGACAATCCATGTATACCGATTGCTATTGAAAAAAGTAATACTAAAATAATAATTTTATAAGAATCTATATTTTTTATATTAGAATAATTTTTACATAATAAAATAATAGCAATTAACAATAAAAGTCCATTTATAATATGAGCGTAAAATGAAGGGATAAAATAAATTTTGTTCATAATATAATATTATAAAATATATTAAATATATTTTATAAATTAATAAAAAAATAGTAAATATTTAATTTTCATTCACTTTGCCCCATGCAATTATTGAAATACGTCCTTCATTAAATGCTTTAGTAGGATGTATTTGTGGAACACCATGTTTCCAATTAATATTAACATTACTTCCAAAAGCATATGCAGTACAATTTAATAATGGTATAGAAACAACTGCACGTTTTTTACTATCATCAGCTGCATATTCAAATGATATATCTCGTGTAGCTCCTAATGAAACACCTACAGTAAAATTCTGTTTTTCTGCAATATGTGGTTTAACAGCAGCTGCGTCATGATGATATGGTTTCCAATCACTTGAATCTTTATAATAATTAAAACGAGTACTCTTAATATTCATAGTAAAATATTTTTCGATAGTATCAATAATATATTGAAATGTTGGTACTTTTTCTTTCCAATTTAAATGATCATCTGCGATTAAATGAGTATCACCATGCCATAATTTCCATAATTTATCATGTTCAATTCCAGAACTATTTATTTCATACAACAATTTATTATATAATTGATTAACAGATTCTTCTTTTAAAAAATCTGGAACAATAACAACATCATTACTATCATAAACATTTTTATAAAATTTATCTTGATTAGGTAATCCAACTAATATATTCATTGATGCTGGATCATGATTCGGATTAAAATTTTCAGTATTTTTAGGATGACGTTTTTTTGCAACAGTTATTTCGTGTTTAAATTTACATTGCTTATCATATTTACATTTTCCATCAAAAAAATAATTTTTACAAGCTGTTTTATCATGCATAAATTTACAATGTTCTCCATGATTACATTCACCTTTTAAAAAAAATTTACAAATTTTTATTTTTTCAGACATATTTATTTTATTAAATTATTATTATCTTTTTAAATATAAAAAAACATTTTCTTACGTATAACTGATGCATATTCTTTATTACTCCATGATATTTCAAAAATTAAATTACATATTTCATCATATTCTTTATTACTAATTTTAAAAAATGTTTTAAGATCAGATGTATATAAATAATCATGATTTTGATCAAGTAATATTAATCCGTAATAAAGAAATAATATTGTAATATAAACAATATATCTTTTTATTCCATGATTATTTTTAATAACACTATAAATTAATGGCATAATAAAAGGAAGATCATCTAAAGTATCAAAAAAGTTTGTAGAATTAATAATATTCTGTGATGTTTTATAGTTATTATTATTACTATTGTAAATATTGTAAATTATTATTTTTTTAAATTGTTCAATAAATATAATTATTTCTTCTTTCCATGGTGGAATAGTATATCCTATATTAAATTTTCTTTTTTTGTTTATTAGATTATCATTATCATTATCATTATCAATTATTTTAATCATATCAGAATCAATATCATTCATTATAATTTAATTACTTATAAATTTTATATAATCAATTTTTATATTATTATTATAATAATTCTTTATATTATTTTTTTATATTATTTCATCTACTAAACCATATTCTAAACATTGTTCTGAATTTAACCATAAATCATGTTCTAAAATATTATCTAATTCATTCTTATTTATTTTTGTTTTTTCTAAATATGTATTGCGAATTGTAGTCATAAACTTATTTAGATTATCCATATTATCATCAAAATCATTAAATTTTCCTTCCCCTAATGAACTTGATAATTGATGTATCATTATATATGAATTTTTTGTCATATATCTTTTTTTACCTACTACAGAGATGAGAGAACCAGCACTTGCTACGTAACCATCGACATAAGTATTAACTTGAGTATCCAAATTTTTTATTAAATCCATTACATAAAATGTATTCATCAAAGATCCTCCTTCACTTTGAATATGTAAATTTATAGGTATTTTTATTCCATAATTACTATTGAAAATTTTTGAATTATTATCTAATAAAAGTAATGCATCTTTTAATTCTCTACATGAATCACTTGTTATAGAACCATATAAATAAATATCATTATTTAAAATTGTTATACTACTTGGAATATTATTATTTATATTTTGAATATAAGGTTCTTTTTGTAATGAAGAAGATAAAAGTATTGTACCTATAAAATTTTTGAAATTAAATGATTTTGCTAAAAAAAGATGTGTAACTAATAAAATAATTTTTTTAATCATTTTAAGTATATATAATAGTAATAATAATAATTTTTAATATATTTTTGTAAAAAAAATTTATAAAAATAAATATATATTATTATTAGATGAATATTATGAAAACTAATTTAATATTAAAAATTATTATACTTATAGTATTATTATTTGTTTTTGTTCAATTATTATTGGTAATTATTTATTTAATATATTTTTTTAAAAAATATTTTTTTACAAGTGAATTAGATCTTATTGATAGATATGGTGTTAATTCATGGGTTCTTATAACAGGACCTAGTAGTGGACAAGGAAAGAATTTTGCAATTGAATTTGCAAAACGTGGATTTAATATAATACTTATTGGAAGTAAAAATATTTATAATACTGAAAAAATAATAAGATATAAATATAATGTTAAAACGTATTGTATTGTTGTAAATTTTAATGATGCTTATAAAAAAGATTTTTTTGATCCTATAATTTCAGTTTTAAATAAATTAGATGGAGAATTATCAATATTAGTTAACAATATTGGACATCGTGTTGCATGGAAAAATTATCATACTATGCCATCTCAAAAAATAAATGATAGTATTATATGTGGAACTATTGTACAAGCAAGAATTACTCAATTAGCAATTCAACAATTTATAAGAAGAAAAAGTAATAAAAAATGTGCTATAATAGATATTACATCAATGTGTACATATCCTAACTTTTGGTTTGGATATAAAGGTGAAATATCAATACCATATTTATCTGTATATGAAGGTGCAAATGCTTTTGGTTACTTTTTTTCAAATTCAATAAATAAAGAATATGGTAATTATATTGATATTTTAAATATAACTCCAGGCGCAGTTATTACTGAAAATACAACTTATTTAAAAAATACACCTTTTAGTGTTGATTCAGACACTTATATTAAAAATATATTTAAATTAATAGGTAATTATACTGGTCCGCAATACGCTGATTGGAGACATGATTTATCAAGTATATTATGTAATTTTATGTTTTTTTATAAGGATAATGTACTTAAAGAGACTGGTTCTATTATAGCAGCTAATTATATGCAAAATTATTACTCATAGATCACAATATTTTCCAATTTTTCACCATCATTTAATTGCCAATATAAATTTTTATTAATAAATTCTGCTAAATCATTTTCTGAAAAATTATCAAGTAATTCCATATTTTTTAATGTTTGTATTGCGCTATCGATACTAAAAATTAACTCCCATGATATATGCTCGCACCATTTTTGATATTTTTGAGATGTTAAATTATTTAATTCACTATAAAGTAAAGTATAAATATCATATCTTTGACCACTACAAATATTATTACAATAATATTTAATATTTTCAATATAATTATATAAATAATCATCTTCAACAATTATTTGATAAATATTTTTTTCTAAAGTATTAAAAAATATATTTTTACTATTAATCCATTCATTTTTTGTTTTAAATAATATTTTTGGTTCTATTATTATACTTTCTTTTAATTTTTCAATCTCTTTTTTTTTATCTAATAAATCTTGATTATATAAAATATGTGAACAAAGTGCAAGCTTTTCCATTTTATATTCTATAATTATTTATTAAAAATTCTTTATAATAAATAATTTAATAAATTTTATAATAATAGTTTAATAAATTATTATTATAAAGAATTTTTAATAATAATTTATAAAATATACTAAATATGCAAAATAATAGTTTAATAGATGCTATTAAAGGAGCACAAGTTCATAAAAATGTTGGAAAATATATTAGATCTATTATAAAACCTAATATATCATTAAAAAGTATATCAAAATTAATTGAAGATAAAATTAGAACAGAAGTAAATTATGATTTTAAAAATCCATTAAATGCTGGAATAGCATTTCCTGTTGGACTTTCATTAAATAATTGTGCTGCACATTATACTCCAAACTATTATGAAAATGATATTATTCTTAATAATGATGATATATTAAAAATTGATTATGGTGTTCATTTTAATGGTACTATTATAGATAGTGCTTTTACAATTCATTTTAATAATAAATTTGATGAATTTATTGATATATCAAAAAAACTTACTAATTATGCAGTATCTCTTTGTGGACCTGATGTAATATTAGGTGAAATTGGAGCAGATATTGAAGAATATATATTATCAAAAGAGATTGAAATTGATGGTAAATTGTATCAACTTCGTACAATGAGTGATTTGTCTGGGCATGCAATATCAAAATATGAAATTCATGCTGGAAAGGCATTACCAAATATAGCAATTAATTATCCATTGCGAATGAAAGAGCATGAATATTATGCGGTTGAGCCATTTGTAACAACTGGTCCTGGAAAAATAATATTAAAAGAACCTAATAGTCATTTTATGATGAATAAAAATTATAAAATGAATAGTAAAAAAATAGAAGATTATGACGAAAAGTTTGTATATGATTTAATAGATAATAACTACTCAACATTACCATTTTGTCAAAAATGGTTATATGAGTATGATAAAAATTATGATTATGATAATATTTTAAAAAAATTAGAAAGTAAAAAAATATTACAATCTTATCCTCCTATTTATGATATAAATGGTTCAATAATATCACAATTTGAACACACTATTTTTATAAAAGAAAATGGTATAATTAATTTAACAACTAATGATTTTTATTAGATTACCAAAGCAAATTATTTATTCCCCATCCTAAACAATAATTTGTATAAACATCTTCATTTTCAATATTTATATAATAAAATTTATTATTATTTAATATTCTTTTAAAATAAAAATATTTTTTATTTTCAAGATTTTCAAAAGTCCATTTATATTCTGATTTTGGACATATACAAATATAATCATTATTTTTAAGTGATAAATAATTATTATGTTTTAGAAATTTTAAATAAAAATTATTATTTTGATCAATATTTTCTTTTATAATTTCTTTTTCTTTTTCATCTTTAAAATATTTTATATATATATTTTCATTTCTAAATTTACCTAATGTATTATATAATGTAATAAAATAAATTCCTAATTTAATTGTTACAATATTTTTATTTATGTTATTTGAGTTATTAATTTCAAATATTGTTTTTTTTTCACTACTTAATTTTAATTGATCTTCCTCATAATCAATATATAAATATTTATTATTATTAATACATTTGATATAATAATGATTTTCATTAAAAAAACTTTTAATTTTAAAAATATTATTTTTTAAATGAATTTTTGGAAATATGCTAAGATTTTTATTAAAATAAAAATTTTTATTATTTAAAAATGCATATTTCTCTGTAATTTTTTGATAATTTAATAATAGTTCAGGTCTATTTAATAATATTTTATCTTGAAAAGTATAACTTAAATGTGATGTTATTAAATCACCTTTTATTTTATTATATCTTAATAATTTTTCAGGTATTAAACTACTTACTTCATATTCATCATCAAAACTTATATTTTCTAAATATTTTAAATCACAACCATTAATTAATATAAAATTTATTGAAATACGACTTGTTATAATTATATCATCCAATATATATTTATTTAAATTATTAATATCTGTTAATAAATCTGTTGAAAATTGATTATGTAATACATATGCTAATTCCGGTTTTTCAAATAATATTCCCATAATTCCATAACTAGGATATTTACTTAATTCATCTTTTAATTTTGGAAATAAATCTTTTTGATAATAAGCACATAAACCATTATTTATACAATTTGAATGAATTATAAATGATATTTTATCATTTATTCGATCTTGTATTGCGTTTTTTAAAGAATTAATATCAATAAATAATATATCATCATCACATTTAATAACAACATCATTTTCACCCCATAATGAAATAGTTTTATAAAATGGACTCCAATCTGTTTTTACTCTTGGTTTTTTTAAAATTGTTTCATTATTATCATAATTATGTAAATAAATTCTATTATTATATATTAAACTTAATCTTTTAAATTCATCATTAATAAATGAATGATCATTACTATTTCTTGAAAAATCAAACATATGGTATTCGTTAATAATATCATTTTTTAAAGCTTCTTCAATATAATAATGTAATATTTTAATATTCTTTTCACGTCCTAGAAAAACACAAAATTTAACAACATAATGTTTATTAATATTTGTAACAGTATTGATAGTACTTATGGTATTTATAGTACTTACAGCATTGATATTTTTAACGTTTAATGATTCTATTTTTTTAAAAAGAATTTTTTTAGATTTCTTTTTAATTAGTAGACTATTTAAGTAATACTTTTTTATATTTTTTATTTTTTTAATAAAACTTTTATAAAAAAATATTTTTTTAGTTTTTAAATAATTTTTCTTAATAAGATTATTTTTCTTATATTTTTTCTTTAAAAAAATATTTATATATTTTTTTTTATTTAGTATTAAAGATTCTTTAAAAAAATTACTTAAAACAATCTTCATTTATTTAAGTATTTTTTTTATATTGATGTATTAAACATATTACTTTCGGAATTAATAATGTTATAATTGTATTCAAATGCCTTCTTATTTTCATGTGAATTTTCAATATCTAATGATATCTTTTCTCCAATATATTGTTCAGCGATTAAAACAAGTGATAAAAATCTTTCTAAGAAATCTAATACACCTTCATGTACTGATAAATTATAGCTATAATAATTTGTATTATTTAATAAATCTTTAATAATATCTTTTTCAATTAATTCATCAATATCATCTTTTACAGCAAAATAATCACTTCCTCTTTGAACAAATGCTATTTTAATTCCATCTGAATCCGTATGAATAAATATTTTTAAATATTCAAACACATCAGATACTCCATTTACTTTTTTAATAAAATATATTGGTAATAAATTATCACTTAAATCTTCATTTGTCAATGAAGCGGATGACATCCATTTTTGAATATCTTTTGTCATTATTAAATTATTTATTTTTTTTGGATCAAAATCATGTATTAAGAAGTTAAAATGAAAATCTAAATCTCTATAAGTTCTTAAATTAAATATAGGAGTACTACAAATAGCATTATTAACATGTAGTGAAAAATTATAATCATTATTTTTACCATCATAATCATCTTGTAATTCATTAACATTATTGTCATATGGATCTTTTTTAGTTTTTATATCCATTCTATTTATAACTTCTTTAATATTTTTTTTAAGACTTTCACATCTTTCATCATTTAATTTTTTATTAACTTCATAATTTTTAGTTAATTCTTTTTCTCTTAAATCTAAATCTTCAAAATCACCGTTTTGACTATTTTCAAAAGAAAATTTATTTAGTTTAGTTATATATTTTTTAAATTTCTTAGATTGCATTAAATATAACGCGATTATTAAGGTTATTATTAAAAGAATACCTTCATTTCCACTAATTGATAATGATAATAATAATGCTAGTTTCCCAAGATTCCTAGAAACAAATTTTAATATTTTATTCATATATAATTAATATTAATATTTTTTTTTTACATATATTATTTTTAAATTTATATATATATATATATTATATCATTAAATGAATAATAATTGTACATTTCAAATAGCACGGGGTAATACTTCTAGATATGTATATATATTTAATTATCAAGGAACTTACTATAATGTTACAAAAAAAGTTTTATATGGTAATTTACCTTATAAAACGATATCTACAATAAAAGTTCCTACTTCTCAAATAAGACCTTTTATAAACACAGTTGTTGCTTTAACATATTAGATAATAATTTATTTTTAATTAGTTTTTTAAAAAATCTTTTTTTTTATTCTAAAGATAATGGGGAATATAAATTATAATAATTTTATATGTGAAAATTATTATTGTCAATCTGTATCTTTTAAACCAGAATGGTTATCAGAAACTTCTTGGAATATATCTTATAATTATAAAGAATCACAGAAACCATATATTATAGATAAAGGTATTTTAAAAATAAATAATGTAGATAAGTTTGATATGCTTTTTTCAAAAAAATTATTAATAGATTTTAATGATGTTAAATACTTATCAATTCCAATAAATTTTAGTTATAATATTAATAAAAATAATAATATTGATATATATATTATATTTTCAAATAAAGAATTATTTTTAGAAAATATTAATAGTTTAAAAGCTTGTGAAGATTTATTTTTTATAAATTTAAATTTAAATAAAAATAAATTGTTTATAAGTAGATCATTTAACGATAAAATTATTAATAAAAAAATAAAATCTAAAAAAATAAATTCATTTAATATAATTATTGAAAATAATTTTAAAATTTTAATGATTACTGAAAAATTATTTAATAACAATATTAAAAATATTTATGAAGATAAATATATTAATAATTATAATTTTCAAAATTATGATTCTTTATATTTAAGTTTATATATTACTAGTAAAAAAGGTATTATTGATAATGAATTTGTTAGATTAAATTTTGAGTAAGATTTTTTATCTTATTTTTTTTCTAAAAAAAATATATGAATAATCCAATAATAATTTTTATATTATCAAATATATATGAAATTGCTAATGGAGTATCTACTAAATATATAACATTTATTAATTATTTATTAAAAAATAATAATAATATAGTTTTATTTACTACATTTAAAAATATTCAAAATTATGAAAAATGTGAAAAAAAGGATAATTTAAAAATTATTAAAAATAAAGGATTAATATTACCATTTTATAATTCTATAAAAATTCCAATAATTAAAGAATCTAAGCTAAAAGAACATATTACTAATGGAAATGAGATAATAATTTTTAATGGTGAGTTTATATGGCTTTATGAAATTTTATATAAACTGAAAAAAAATAATCCTAATTTAAAATTATATCCAAATATGCATACAGATTATATATTTTATGGTACTGAAGTATATTCTAAATTTAAATTTTATAATTATAATTTAACATCATTATTAAATTATTTAGATAATTATTTGGAAAGAAGAATATTTAATGGTATTATTGTAACTGGTGAAAAATTAAAAAATAAATATATTAATATAACAAATTCAATTTTTAATGCAAATGAGATAAATCTTGATACATTTAATATTGTAAAAAAAGATGATTATGATCAAAATTTTTATAATATAATTTATTGTGGCAGAATTTCTAAAGAAAAAAATATTGAAGAAGTAATTGATTGTTGTCAAATGTTAAATGAAAAATATAATTATTATTTACATATAATTGGTGATGGACCATATCTTGATAATTTAAAAACAATTATTGAATTACAATATTCAAAAGTAAAATCAAAAATTATATTTCATGGAAATAAAGATCAAAAATCTATAAATGATTTATATCAATCATTAGATAATAGAATTTTTTTATTTACAAGTATTTCAGAAACATTTGGTAAAACTCCTATGGAAGCAGGTGCTACAGGTATTCCAATTTTTATAAAAAAATGTGAAAATACTGATATTTTATATATAAATAAAAGAAATGCTATGATATTTGATAATAAAAATGAATTTTTAGAATTATTTATATATTTTGTAGAGATGGATAAATTTGAAAAAGAATTATTTATTTCAAATAGTATAAATAATATTAAAAAATATGATCAAAATATTATTTTTCAAGATTGGGCAGAATTTTTAATAAATGGTAAAGTTACAAAAAAAAATAGTGTTATAAATTTTTATGATATGTTTACTTTTCATGGACTAGTAAAACTAATAAATTGTAGTGGTTCAATTATTGCTGATTAAAATTATTTTTTTTTCATTGCTTCTTTTAATTGTTTTTTTAATTCACTTATCTCTTTTTTTTGGTGAATTATAAAATTATTTTGTTGAGTAATATATTCTTGTGATTGATTAATATGTTCTTTTGCAATTTCAATCTCTTTACGTTTTCTAAAAAATCTTGTTATATGTATTATTTCACCTTTATCATTTCTTGTATATCTTTGTGCTGAAAATCTTAAACTATCTTTACCAGCTAATACTAAATATTCTTTTTCAATTTTTGCGAGTAAACCTCCAAATCTAAATAATTCTTTTTTATTTTTTTTATCATATGCAATATATCGTAATTGAGTATTAATTGGAATAAAATTTACATCTTCATTATTTACTTCTTCAAAATCTTTTAATTGCTCTTCAATATCTTTTTTATTTTGCATTGTTTCTGTAATTGTTACTTCAGGTCTTTCATAATCATTGTTTGATAATCTTTTTCCTTTTGATCTTATAATTAGAGACATTTGTTATATAATTATATTAATAATTTTTTTTTAAATAATTTTAATATTTTATATTATATATTGTTATGTACATTTTAAAAATATTTAATTCATTTATTAAAAATTATAAATTTACAGTTATTATATATATTATATTTACAATATTATCATTTCCGCTAGAATCTATTGTTGTTCCACAAATATATAGTAATTTTTTTGAAGTATTAAGTAGTAAGACTCAACCAAATATATTTTTAAAGTATTTTATTTACATAGTTGTTCTTTTATCAATTGTTAATGTATCAAACTGTACTACAACATATATTGAATCATTTATGATACCTGAATTAAATGGATTTATAATTAATTATATTTTCAAAAATTTATTAAAAAAATATGAAAATAGTATTACAGATATTGAATTAGGAAAAATAATTACAAGATTATCAACTGTGCCACAATATTTAAAAGAACTTATAACAGAATTTTGTATATGGATCTTTCCTAGATTTTTAACAATAGTGATAATTAATATATATTTTTTATTTTTGAACCCAAAATTAGGATTATTTTCAATAATTATATTAGCAATTTTTTTATATTTTAATTTAAAATATTTTATTTCATGTGCACATGTTTCAACACAACGTCACTTATTATTTGAAGGAAAAAATGAAAATACACAAGATAGATTATCAAATTCTTTTTCAATATATTCAAATGGATATTTAGATAAAGAAATAAGTGATTATGAAAAACATACTGAACATTATACATCTAAATTTAAAGAAAACTTATTCTGTTTAACAAAATCAACAATATTTTCAAGTGTTGGTACAATGTTTATATTTGTAGCTCTTAATTCATTAGCTGTATATTTATTTATAAAAAAAGAATTGTCATTTACAAATTTAATGGCAATATTTATTACAATAATTTACTATATTCCATGTATTACAACAATTAACTCTACACTACCTACATTAATACATTATTATGGATCATTAAAAGCTGTTGATTCATTTTTAGAAGATTTATATAAAATTGATGTTAATAACAATAATATTCCTATTGAAAACAATATTATTATAAAACAAATTAATAAAGGTAATATTATTATTAATAATTTAAATTTTGGTTATGTTAAAGATAATTATTTATTTAAAAATTTTTACTTAACAATTAAAGATCAAGAAAAGATAGCAATTATTGGACCATCTGGAAATGGAAAATCTACTTTAATAAAATTAATAATGGGTTATTATAAATTACCAGCTGGAACTATATATATTGATGATGTAGATATTAATGAATATAATTTAAATGACTTAAGAAAACAGATTAGTTATGTTAACCAAAATAGTAAATTATTTAATACATCATTATTAAAAAATATACAATATGGTAATGATTATACTGATAAACAAATTATAGATTTATGTAATAGATTAAAAGTAGATAATGTATTTAAAAATTTAAAAGATGGATTAGATAGTAATGTAGGTGTTGAAGGAAGTAAATTATCAGGAGGACAACGTCAATTAGTTCATATATTAAGATGTATTTGTAAAAAAAATAAAATAGTAATATTAGATGAACCAACATCAGCAATTGATAAAGAGAATAAACAAAATATTATTGACGCAATTAAGGAATTAAGTAAAAGTTCAACATTAGTTATTATTACACATGATGATACATTACTTGAATTAGTAAATAGAGTTATAAAAATGGATTCTGGAAAAATAGTTGAAGATGAATATATTCGAAAATAGGAAATATAACTAGTAAGTATAATATTTATTTTTATAAATTATAAAAAAATAAAAATATTCAATTAAATATATGAACTTTGAAATAATATTAATAATATTAATAATAATATTATTATTAGTATTTTATATATTTAACAGATTTTTAGCGTTAGAAAAATTTTATGTTCCAATAACTACATGGACACCGTATATTGTTGATAATGAATACCAACCTGGATATAGTAATTATTTTTATAATAATGGATATATGTATCCAATCTATTAAAAAAATAGATTGCATGTATCCAATCTA